>JACCDN010594488.1_pt1 | contig 135273 bp, 128 predicted proteins | sample 7441691 | NCBI WGS metagenome assembly JACCDN01 (sample SAMN15323439, study PRJNA562643) | freshwater metagenome | isolation source: river surface water | place: USA:Blue River Watershed | collected 2017-08-16 | reverse complement strand
TTGCTCAGAAATGGACAATGCCGATTCAAAACTGGAAGCCAGCTATGAATCGGTTTATGATCGAATTCAGCGATAGAGTTACTGAATAAGGGAATGGCTAGTTACACAGAATATTTTACAGACTCCGGCCATAGCCTCCTTGCAAAAGCCGCTAACCATGTGTTGGGTGTAGACGATGGAAAAAAACGCTTTGCAGATACAGCACTGGCTATGTCGAAAGCCTTTAGCCTCTGTTGCACTTTAGATGAAGCGCGAGCTGTTCGTGAAGAAGTAGCCTTTATGCAGGCAGTAAAAATAATCCTGACGAAGCGTGATATTTCAGCTAAAAAACGTACCAATGAAGAACGAGAGCTAGCTATCAGGCAAATAATAAGCTCTGCAGTAGTATCTGATGAAGTCGTCGACATCTTTGATGCTGTTGGCTTGGATAAGCCGAATATAGGCATTCTTGATGATGAGTTTCTCGCAGAAGTGCGCGAATTGCCCGAGAGAAACTTGGCAGTTGAGCTGCTGGAGCGTTTGCTCGAAAGTGAAATTAGAACCCGTTTTGCAACGAATGTAATACAGGAGAAAAAATTCTCAGACTTATTGGTTAATACCATAAAACGCTATCAAAACCGAGCTATTGAAACTGCTCAGGTGATGGAAGAACTATGTGATATGGCCAAAAAATTCAAAGAAGCGGTTAATCGTGGAGAAGAGTTAGGTCTTAATGATGATGAGTTGGCTTTTTACGATGCCTTGGCTAATAATGAAACATCAGTGAAAGAGTTAGGCGATGAAACACTTAAGAAAATAGCGCATGAACTCACAGAAAATCTACGCCGAAATGTCAGTGTTGACTGGTCTGTTCGGGAGAGCGTGAGAGCTAAATTGCGCTTGATGGTTAAACGTATTTTGCGTAAGTATAAATACCCCCCTGATAAGCAGGAAGAGGCCGTTGAGTTGGTTTTAAGGCAGGCTGAGACATTAAGTTCTGCTTGGATTTAACTTATATTATTGATATAAAACACGCTCGAAGATTATTAGGGAGCGGTTTTGAAGTGCAATCAATGTGATAAGGCAGCTATGTATTCCATAGGTCCAAATCAAGTACCTGTTTGCCTGACTTGCTATAAAGACTGGAAGCAAATAAGTATTGATACAATGAATACGGCTCACAGGGCAATGCAATGGGCTGATCAAACGATGAAAGAGATACTTGGATTACCTCCTGGCAATTCTCCCGTTAATAATGTAGATATAAATATGGGCAATATAAATCATATCAATAATAGTACAGTTGGACTAATTAATAATGGCAAAATTCAAACAAGCTCTATTGAAGTAGCAATTGATTCCTTACAAAAAAACAATCAAAAAGAAATGGCTGCTATTTTAACAAAATTGAGTGATTTATTATTAACTGATTCATCAATCTCCACTGGCCAAAAAAAATCATCATTAGAATTGATTGAATTTATTGCAGAAGAGGCAATTAAGCCTAATGATCATAGGAAAACGGGATTAATTTTTGATGCTATAGTTAAACTCGAAGCGTTTTTTTCATTGGTGACAAGTGGGTTGACAGTTTGGAATCAATACCACCAATATTTGGTGAGTTTTTTCTCATGAAAAATTAACACTGGGAGTAGAATAATAATGACTTTATTAGGAGCTTGTCGCTGAAATGAAGTCAATTAAGGATAATAATTTATTATTTTCTCCCTCAGACCTACTTACTTTCTTAGGCTGTCACCACGCTACCTTTTTAGATTTAAAACAATTGTCTGATGGTATTAAACCAGCAGAAGATAGTGCTTCAAATAAATTATTACAAGACAAGGGGTATGAGCACGAAAAGAATTATCTTCAATCGTTGAAAGATGATGCTAAAAACATCATTGAAATCCCCAAAGATTTGCCTTCAGAAGTCCGCGAACGCCTAACTACTGAAGCATTGAAATTAATACCTGATGTTGTTTATCAAGCCAGGCTTACTGATGCACCGTGGTACGGTGATGCCGATTTTCTAATTAAGACTGATACCCCATCTAAATTAGGCGCGTTTAGCTATGAAGTACTGGACACAAAATTAAGTATATCGGCTGAGCCAAAACACATCATGCAGTTATGTGTCTACAGTGACCTCCTTGAGAAAGCACAAGGAATCCGACCCAAACTGATGCACTTGGTTCTGGGCGATGGTTCGCATGTTGAATTTAAAGTGGATGAATTATTTAATTATTACCAAAAGGCAAAGCAACGCTTTGAAGCCTATGCAAATAATCCGCCCGCCAGCTCTTATCCAGAACCTTGCGCTCATTGCCTCTTATGCCACTGGCGTGATAGATGCACTGAGCAATGGCAAAGTGATGATCATTTAAATTTGATTGCTAATATCCAGCGGTCTCAAATTGATAAGCTATTAAAAGCGAATATTAACACCGTAGCTGATTTAGCGGCTTTGCCAGTCGATAGTAAGATTGAAGAGTTAAATCAAGACGTTTTCTTGAGGCTTCGTTCACAGGCGATGTTACAAACCTATAAGCGCAACATGGATCAGAACAAGTTTGAAATTCTTGAGCTTATGGTTGGCAAAGGATTTGAGCGCTTACCGCCTCCAGACAAAGGAGATCTATTTTTTGATATGGAAGGCGATCCTCTGTATCAATGTGGGCTTGAATACCTGTTTGGAATATATTATCTCAAGGATGGAAAAGAAACATTTCTTCCATTTTGGGCACATAACCATCAAGAAGAGCAATTGGCTTTTGAGCAATTCATGGCATTTCTTGAGCAACATCTCACCCAATATCCAGATGCTCACATTTACCATTACAATCATTATGAAACCACTGCTTTAAAGAGATTGGCTTGCCAGTATGGGGTTTGTACTGAGCAAGTAGATAACCTATTGCGTAAGAAAAAATTCGTCGATTTATACAAGGTTGTGCGTGAAAGTATCCGTACTTCTGAGCCGGGTTACTCCATCAAAAACCTTGAAACTTTTTATATGGAGAAAAGAGACAATGCCGTTGCCACTGCTATGGATAGTATTGTGGTTTATAACCAATGGCGAGAGTCAGGTGATGATGCTCTTCTTCAAGAAATAGCTGATTACAATGAGGTGGATTGCATCTCAACTGCGCGCTTACGTGATTGGCTTATAACATTAAGACCTGAAGGGATTGAATGGTTTAAAAATCAAACTCAAGAAGATGCTTCAGCGCCATCAGCACGTAAAGACTGGGAAATTGAATATGAAAAATATCACGCCCTTTTGAAAGTGGATGAAGATGATGGTAATGCTCTTTTACGACAGCGGATATTGGATTTATTAGAATTTCATAATCGTGAAGCTAAGCCGCAATATTGGGCCATGTTTGAACGACAGGATAAATTTGAAGATGAGTTAATTGATGATACGGATTGTATTGGGGGATTGATTCGATTTGGAGGGCCTGAGGAAGAAAAAAGTTCACTTATTTACAGCTATCATTTTCCTGCTCAGGAATACAAAGTGAAGGTAGGCGATTCAGTAATTGATACGGCAACCTTGGAGCCAGTTGGAACTGTCTTTGCCATTAATGAAGATAAAGGATTGGTTCAGATTAAGCGAGGAAAAAAGAAGGAACCGCCGCCAGATCATTTTTCAATTGGTCCTGGTGGTCCTATTGATGCCAAGAGTATGAGAACCGCAATATACAACGTGGCAGACAATATAATTGAGGGAAGTACTCATTGCTATCAGGCAATTAAAGATATATTGAATAAATCATTGCCCCGCATTCGAGGCAAAATTCCTGGTTCACCTTTAATCACCTCAAATGATCTCCAGAAAGAGACGCTTGAGATAATAAATAATTTGGATAACAGTTATCTTTTCATACAAGGCCCACCTGGAGCTGGAAAGACTTATACCAGCAGCAATATTATCGTTGAGCTTATGCGACGAGGTAAAAAGATAGGTGTTGCCGCAAATGCTCACAAGGCCATTCATAATTTATTAGATAAAATTGAAGCTGTTGCCAAAGAGCAAAGCTTTCAATTTGAAGGAGCAAAAAAGGCAAGTAAGGGAAGTGTGGAATCTTACTATGATGGCCGATGTATTAAGAGCGTAGAGAAGACAGAAGCCCTCACTCTGAATGAAAATCTTGTTGCAGGTACAGCATGGTTTTTTTCAAATGAACATTTGAAAGAGCAACTAGATTACCTGTTTATTGATGAAGCAGGTCAGGTTGCCGTAGCTAATGTTGTTGCTATGGGTATAGCTGCCAAGAATATTATATTGATTGGCGATCAAATGCAACTTGGGCAGCCTATACAAGGGACTCATCCTGGCGAAGCAGGTCTTTCAATTCTTGATTTTCTTCTAGGCGATTATGCGACTATTCCACCTGAGCAAGGTGTATTTTTAGATAATACTCGAAGAATGCGCCCAAGTGTTTGCCAGTTCATTTCAGACGCCTTCTATGAAGGTAGACTTCACGCGCATGAATCAACATCTAATCGATCTTTACTATTTAATGGTATTGCCTTGCCTGAAGAAGGAATCCATGTAATTGATGCTAACCATGAAGGATGCTCTCAAAAAAGTATTGAAGAAGGGGTAATCATTAAGCATCTTTATCAGGAGCTACTTAAACAGCAGTTTAAAGAAGATGGTAAAGAGCCACGTAATGTTATTTAAAAAATCCCTGATTACGGTCATATATCGCATGATGGTGGCGGGTTTTATTTTCTGTTTTTGCCAGTACTGTACTAATTGCTGAATATGAGCAATTTTTAACGCATTCCAACACGAAGGTACATTTCCAATAATAAACAAATCATCAATCATTTTATGAATGACGAATGTACGATGCTTTTTATTCTTGAAGCTACCCCGATTATCTGTTTTCAAGTATCGGTTAGCTGTTTGTCTTAAAGAGTATTTGCGCATGATCCTATCTCAAAAAAGTTTTTACCCTGTTTTGGTTTAGTGTTGGTCGAGCGGCTCACTCAAAGGTGATACCTGGCTTGCGCCATAAAGCTCGTAACATGGGGTAAAGCAATCGTTATAAGGCAAACGATAGGGCCGTTGTACTGCGGTTTTTTAGTGGTTTTTCTCCTTTAGGTTGTGGTATTGGATATGCGATAAATTTCAAACGATATTTATCGCATGGATAGGTCAATACCAGTATGTATTGTGATGTACTGCAGAGATCGCAGTGGTTCTGAATAACTAGCTTCAGATGAGGTTTCGGTTCCCGACTATAACGTTCCACCAATAAGATTTGGGAAAGGTAATGGCTGTTCACAAGACCCGGGGGTTTCGCTGATTTTCACAGCTCTTCAGTCGTGCTTAATAAAAATTTAGCAGAAGTGGTGATTGCTAGGCAAGTATTATGGGTATAAATTTTGTCCTATCGCGCGCGGTGCGCTAGGACAAAATGGCATAGAACATTGATTTGATGCGGCAAAGTACGCGGATCAAAAGCCGCGTCACTGCGGATGAATCCTGCAGTGACGCTGTCAATATAAGTGCCATATATGTGTTGATAAAACTCATATGAGTTTTGGCACCTTATATTTATTGCGGCATTGTTAAAAACATGTAATCGTCTATATTTTATTTATATGAGTAAAATGTTTAAAGCTATTAATACCCGATATGTTGTATGGGAAAGAATACAAATATAGGCGAAATTGATGGAAGCCACCGAAGAGCGTACTGTAAATCCAGATAAAATTACAATCTGTGTGTTTTTTAGAGAAGCGGATATAGCTACTGGTGAAATTCATACAAAAATAGCGGGAGAGGTTGCTAATATTCGAGGTATTCAAGGTCAATTTAATGCGGCAGCTACCGAACTGGGTCTTCAACCTCCGGAGATATTTGTGTCAGTGTTAGTTGTACCAGATTGGGATGCCGGCTCCTCTTATGCACCAGAAAAAACGGGTTATCAAACCAACGGTGCAATGGTCTTAGGACGTATTCGGGATGATTTTACCGAAACTGGTATTGTCGTAAATGATTTTTATGCGGATTTAATCCCGGAAGAGCGGGAGTATTTAAATGGGTTAAACGAAGGAAGTAATTGTCTAGACATGATGAAAATAAAAAGCATCATTTCTAATGCGGATTGCAGACATTTACAATTAGATAGCAATACTATTATTACTGATTATAGAGGTTTATATGGGGCAACATTTGACGATAATATGCAATGTGATGCACTTAATGCCTCATTCTACGGAGATCATCATGTCACACCGCATAGTAAAATAGTGTATACGCATTCAACTGGTGTTATTAATCCAGAATTACAGGAACTCTATGATAAGTATTTAAAAAATCCTGGGGAAAAAAACCAACCGGAGCAGTTTTATAAAAAAGTTTTTTCAAAAGGCATGAAAAACGCAAAGTTATCAATACAAAATACAGGCGGAGGCGGGACATTTTTATATGCAGATCTAAGTAAACCAGAGTATAGAATCACTCGTGATATGGTAACATCGGTCAATAAATCTCACAGGGGCGTTCAACGTCAAAATCATAGTGAGAGAATATTATCACAAATTGTGCCTTGGCCTTTGAGGGTAGAATCCAGAAATTTAATTATAAACTGCACTAGCAGTCTCATCAAGTCTCTTATTCGAAAATATACAAGTGAAAAATATCCGGATACGTGCCACCAGCAATTAGTTGCTCTATCGGATGAGGGTCTTGAGCATCATATTTTGAGGTCCTATTTGATGTATGCGCCAATGTCTCTTGAACAGAAGCAAGCGGTAATAAAGCTAATACCTAATAATCCATATGGGAATCAATTGGTCACTAATTTATTTGAAGGCGAGTATACTGTAAGTAGGCTTTACGAAGAAAATGGCATCTCTGATTCATCTAAACCGAATATTATTTTGCCTAGAGTATCTAATCCTACAGGTACTTTAGATGTTACTTCTGACTCAAAATCTGGAGATGTTGTGGTACCCTCTTCGACAATTTCTTCTGAACAACTTGCAAAAAATGCACAAATAAAAGAAGCGATTGTGGCTGGCCGTCATGCTCTGTCAGTAAACCCTGACGCCAAAGCTGAGTCTAAAGATAGGGAGTCTAGCTTTGGTCCGTCAATGACTCCTGGAGGAGGGGGAGATGAAAAATAGATTTTGTCAGACTTAAAACTTTTAGTTTAAGGACAGCGGTTTTTGTGCCCTAATGCATTCTCTGATATACACCTCCATATCGGTATTCTCATTTCTTTTTGCATAATCAAGAGGAGACTTACCAAAACCATCAACAACATCGAATTTTGCACCAGCTTCAAACAATAACCTGAGGATGACAAAATTATTATTCGAGGCTGCTTTTGTAACTGGATAATTGTCGTATAAATCATGTTCGTTGACGTCGCATTCATGATTTTCTATACACTCCGTGACGCCAATTTCATCATTATCTTTTATTAACTCCAGCAGCTCGATGGGCTCATATGTTTGCTCATCATCACTATCAGAAAAAAAACGATCTTTTTTAGGCATAAAAAAACCAAATTGAGTGCAATTAATTCATTTTAAAGCATAAAAAATTATTTATCAACTTGTTGTTAAAAATGTTGTTGTTAAAAATCATCTCGTACAGAGAAAAACAATGTTCATAGATTCATGATAAGCCCCAATGGGGTTGGCAAGGCAGCCCCATTGGGATTGTCATATATTTAATATGAAAACAAAAACAATATTACAAACAGTCCTAGAAATGCCGGAGTTTATAAGGCAATCAGAATCTTGTATGGATGAAGAGTCTAAAAAATCATTTATCATTTATTGATTATATAGCTCAATATCCATTAAATGGTGATTTGATCACTGGGACAGGTGGTGTTAGAAAAATTAGATGGACAGGAGATAGTCATAAAGGAAAGCGTGGTGGTGTTAGAGTAATTTATTATTACTACGATCAGAGTGTCCCCGTTTTTTTATTGACTGTATATGGAAAGAATCAAAAAGAAAACTTAACGCAAGATGAAAAAAATATTCTTAAAACAATTACAAGCAAAATTGTTTTGGCTTATAAGGGAGAGTAAATATGAGTGACCTAGGAGAAAGTATCATTCGAGGGGCTGAAGAAGCTTTAGAATACGTTAGCGGAAAAACTGGCGGAACAAAGGTGCATAAAATTAAAGTTCCAGCGGAAGTTAACGTGTCTGCTATACGCAAAACACTACATATGAGTCGCCAAAAATTTTCAGATGAATTTGGATTCAGTATTAGAACATTAGAAAAATGGGAAAGGGGGGAGCGATTGCCAGAAGGCCCAGCTCGTGCTTATTTAACTGTTATTGATAAGAATCCAAGTGCGGTAATCGATGCTTTGCACAAAGCATCTTAGCAACTTCTGATGGAGTATTCTTAGGTCTGATTACTGTTAAACCTACGCTTGCTTTTAAATACGTAACCACACGGGTTTTATAGGTCGCCTCATTCAGCTCAACCACGGGCATCAGCAAACTTTACAAACTCTTCAGAATCTTCGGCCTACGGCCCAATAAACTGACCAATGGTTAACGACACTCCGTCTATATCAATAGTTGACGGCGAGGCGAAAAAATTTGCGGTATTAATTACGGTTGTTGTATAACTAAACCCGCTAGCTTGCGTAACATACAGTAACGATCCATTCGGGGATAGCGCCAGGCCAAATGCACCAGTAATTTCAGACTGGACAAGCACTGAGCCGGTATTGTTGAGTGGAACGGATAAAACACTGCTATTATCTATTTCAGCTACATATAAGGTTGCACCGTCTGGAGAAACCGCGAGTCCGGATGCGCCAGTGAAACTTCCATCAGTTAAAATAGTTTCTTCGAACTGACCTTGTGTACCTGTAACTGAAAGAATACTCACAGAACCCTCTGAGTAATTCCCCACGTATAATGTGTTTCCGGCCGGGTCAATCGCCAAGCTTAAATGGTCATCAACGGGTATGTTGCCTTCTGCTATTTTATTATCGGCGTGGACACTGAGTGCATTTACTGGCATCGCCACAATATAATCTGTATCAGTACCAATATAGACGGTCTGACTATCTGATGAAACAACTAATCCTCTTGGGCTCGCAAGAATATTATCTGGGTCGTCTATGGCAGTTATTGTAGGGGCATCAGCATTGAGATCCATTTTATAAAATGATGCCCCTGGGGCAACCTCCCCATTACTGTATCGGGTTATAAATAGGGTTGAGCCATCAGGCGTTATGGCTGTTTGCATGCTATCTGTCGAAGAATCGGACAAAAAAGATTCTGAAATAATAAATATTTGGTTCAATATGAGGTTATCGCTTGTTACATTGTAATAAGCGATAGACTCTGCGACTTCATTAATGATAGTAGCATACAGTTTACTACCATCTGGAGACGTTACAACGCTATTGACGTTACTACTAGAATCCAAAAAATGAGAACTAATCACATCCGAAGTGTTATTGATATTGATTCCAATTAATCTTGTCACGGATGGATGATTAGCTACCTCTTCATAGGCTCGTGTAGGCAATCCCGCGGCGGGTTTTGTCACCGTCACGGTGACCGCAGTACTTGGAATGGAGCAAATAAACCCATTAAATCCGCAGACTCTGGGTGTGATGGTAAACTTTTTTGGTTGATTGGCGCCGGAAATAAGGACTCTAAAAGAGCAGCTTGAGTAAGGAGAAAGCGATGTATTGCAATTATTGGAAGCAATTGTGAGATTATTGCCAGTAGATTGATAGGCTGCAGTAATGGATGGTGTGGCATTGGCTGTTGAATTATTGGTGATGGTATAAACAACACTACTATTGCCGTTGCTTGATATATTCAAATTGGATATAGAGGGCGTAATAGTAAATAACGTGCTACCCGAATATGCGGTCGTGACAGTGCATGTTGAGAGGATTAGACTGAAATAAGCGATTTTTTTTATATGGCGCATGAGCGATACATTCCGGTTATATTCGATAGGTAATTCCAATATCAACAATATTGCTCGTGTTATTAACATGAATATTTTGATTTGTCGTTTGTTCAGAAGCGCGCCCTAACCTAGATTGACCTAAGTTTAGGTAACGATATTCAACATGAAAAATAATGGCATGGCTATTGCTATGGTTCCAAAAAGCATACTGCAAGCCTGAGCCTACTTCATAAGCAAATACCGTTGTAGTATGGTTAGGATAAAGAGAGGTGGAAGGTGCGGCTAAACTGCCTGGCGAGGTATATTCACTAAAATTCGACAACGTATTTCTTGCGTAGCCTAAGCCGCCCAATATATAGGGTTGTAAATGAAATGCTGTATATATTAATTTCGGCTCAAATAAAACAGTTAAATTTTTTGTTTTGATTGTATAATTTAACGTATCTTGTGGGTAGGGAAGGATATTAACCCCGGGTGTCTCTATACCGGTGATATTGTAGGTGCTCAAATCATATAATGAGACGCCTAATCCTAGTGTAATGGGTTGAACTGTAATATGATCAAAATCATATTCTGCACCGAAGCCATAAAAAAAACGCGTTTTTACGGCGCTATTTTCTGCATATAGGTTGGTAAGTCCCGTCACAGGACTCATGTACTGTACATTTGAGAATGACGAAAAAGCGGACCCGAATATAAAACTGAGGTTCGTAGAGTTAGCAAAAACACCTCCAGCACAACACATCAAACCTATACTTGCGGTTTTTATTCTTTTTTTCAAAAAAATTCCTTAAGAGATATTTAAATCACAAATCCCTGTTTTATATCATCATAAGCATCCAGAAATAGCCCCTTATTTCTGGGAAAAGGAATCGTCAACATCGTGTATGGTGGTTTTAGAGATTCTTGACTGCTATATTAAGTTGATAGATGAAGTTAAGCAATTATTCTTGCTATCCTCGGTATCAAAGGGGGCAGACTCTTAGGTATCGATACATAATTTTATGATATAGAAAATATGGTTTTGTCGCAAAAAGTTGGAGACCGGAGTAAGATTTGTGATTATGCAAAGGAGTGCATAGAGATGATCAGCTTCAAATGGCGACATTTTAGACAGGATATTATATTGATGCTGGTAAGATGGTACGTAGCGTAGTCATTGAGTTATCGTGATATTGAAGAATTGGCTCTGGAACGTGGTCTCAAAGTAGATCATTCCACAATCAATCGTTGGGTTATTGAGTATTCGCCGCAATTAGAAGAAGAATTTCGCAAGCGCCATAAACGCCCTGTTGGGATTTCATGGAGAATGGATGAGACCTATATTAAGGTTAAAGGCCAATGGGTTTACTTATACAGAGCAGTAGAAAAAGAAGGTAAAACAGTTGATTTTATGCTTTCAGAGAAAAGAGATGAGCCTGCCGCAAGAGCATTTTTTCAGAAAGCCATAGGTTCTAACGGAGTGCCTGACAGAGTCACTATGGATATGAGTGGCGCCAACAAAGCCGGAATTAATACGATTAACTTACAGCCTAATAATCAAACTATTTTTAAACAACTTTATGGACTCGCTGCATAGGCTCGTCCAAAATAACCTTGCTCTGTACTTTGTAAAAAATTTGCGACAAAACCATATCCCTGGGCAAGTTGGCATGTACAAAATGGCACTAGTTTGTAAGAACTGCAGATGCTAGGTGGGTGGTCAAGTTTTGAAATGGTGCTACGTTATGCGCATCTTTCAAGTGAACATTTGCGTGACGCTGATGATCGGATTAGTTTCATGAAATTAATAGGGTGATTTTGGTGCTACTTAAAAAAGTTGGTGAATGTGTGACAAATTTGTTACACCCACTTTTTTAACTTCTCGAAAATCTGCGTTAGGCCTTGATAATATGGTGCGCCCGGAAGGATTCGAACCTCCGACCCTTTGGTTCGTAGCCAAATACTCTATCCAACTGAGCTACGGGCGCATTTTTTGTGGCGGAGAGAGAGGGATTCGAACCCTCGATGAGATTTTGTCCCATACTCCCTTAGCAGGGGAGCGCCTTCGACCACTCGGCCATCTCTCCAGTTACTCAGACAAAAAATCTTGTCTTCGTATATCTGAGATGCGAAGTATATCAGGAAATGTTTGCGGATCAAATAAGAATACTGCTATCTTATTAAGATTATTCGTAGTGGCAAGGAGGTCCTACCATGAAGCATTCTTCAAATCTGAGTGGCAAAGCGGTTTATGTGGTAGATGGATTGCGTACTCCGTTTTTAAAAGCCAAAGGTATTGGGCCTTTTTCTGCTTCAGATTTAGCTGTCCAAGCAGGACGATCTTTATTGAATAGACAGGCTTTTTTACCCAAAGATCTTGACCAAGTCGTGATCGGTTGTGTGATGGCAGGTCCTGACGAAGTCAATATTGCGCGAATTATTGCATTACGCTTGGGGTGTGGAGACGCTGTACCTGCCTATACCGTGATGCGTAATTGCGCTTCTGGGATGCAAGCATTGGACAGTGCCGCCATGCAAATTGCCAGTGGGCGGAGCCATCTTATTTTGGCGGGTGGCACGGAAGCGATGAGCCATGCCCCTGTGTTACTTAATCAACAAATGGTTGCATGGCTCGGATTTTGGTCGGCCGCCAAAACATTTGCGAAAAAAGCACAATTATTGACACAACTACGTCCGGCCTATTTTGCACCTGTGATAGGGCTATTGCGCGGCCTCAATGATCCCATAGTGGGTCTCAGCATGGGGCAAACAGCAGAAAATCTTGCTTACCAATTTCAAATTACGCGCCAACAAATGGATGAACTTGCAAATACGAGCCATCAACGCGTGGCACAAGCCTATGCTGCTGGCCATATGGAAGAAGTTATCCCTATTATTGATAGCAAAGGGCGTGTTTATCAGGAGGACGATGGGTACCGAAAAGACAGTACCATTGAGGGTCTGGGTAAATTAAAACCATTTTTTGATCGTCCTTATGGGATGGTGACGGCGGGGAATAGTTCACAAATTACGGATGGGGCTTGTTTATTAGTCTTGGCCAGCGCAGAGGCAGTAAAAAAATATCGTTTACCTGTCATAGGGCGGATTATCGATTCGCAATGGGCTGGATTAGACCCCGCTATTATGGGGCTAGGGCCAGTGTATGCCGCTACACCTATATTAGAAAGACAACATCTAAAACCCAAAGATATTGATGCATGGGAAATCAATGAAGCATTTGCTGCCCAAGTACTGGCTTGCCTTGAAGCGTGGGATGATCCGGATTTTTGTTTGCAAGAGTTGGGGGCCAAAAAGCCCTACGGCTCGCCTTCAAGATCTGTTGTGAATGCCAATGGTGGTGCGATTGCATTGGGGCACCCGGTTGGCGCCAGTGGTGCGCGCATTGTGTTACATCTATTAACTCATTTGGCCCAGACGGGTGGTCAGCGTGGTATGGCGTCAATTTGCATTGGTGGGGGCCAGGGTGGGGCAATGTACGTAGAAAGACTAACCGAGGTGAATGAATCATGAGCCAATTTAAGCATTGGGAAACGAAATGCGATGCACAGCATATCATATGGTTAGGATTGAATCGGCAGCATGCAGCGGTTAATACAATCAATCATGAAGTCTTGGATGAATTGAATGTCATTTTACAAGATCTGAGTCATAAAAAAGAGTGTACTGGTTTAGTCATTTACTCTCTTAAAGCACACGGGTTTATTGCTGGCGCGGATATTCATGAATTTGCCTACTTTCAGACACATAAACAAATTGTCGATTTTTTACGTAAAGGACAAACGGTTTTTGCTCGTTTGGAAGGATTGAAAATCCCAACTCTTGCTATGATTGATGGTTTTTGCATGGGGGGGGGATTGGAGTTGGCTCTGGCTTGTGATTATAGACTCGCCACAGAAGAATCTCGTCTTGGTTTGCCTGAAATAAAATTAGGTATTCATCCCGGATGGGGTGGCACCGTGCGGTTGCCGAAATTGATCGGTGGATTTCAAGCGTTGTCAGAAGTTATTTTGACTGGGTCAGCACTACCTGCGAAACGTGCCAAATATTTAGGTATCATTGATGATATGGTGCCAAAACGTCAACTAAAACGAGCAGCAGAGGATATTCTTCGGACGCAACCAAAACGTCATCAGCCTAGTTTGTTGCATGCTGTGAGTAAAATTTCTTGGATACGAGCGCTGATGGCGAAAGGCTTGCGCCATATGGTGGCCACAAAAGTGGCCAAAGCGCACTATCCAGCGCCATTTGCAGTGATTGATTTATGGCAAAAAGAGGGTGGGTTTGATGAGCGCGCTTATTTGAAAGAAGCAGATTCAGTTGAAAAATTGATTATGGGTTCTGATACTGCTCATAATTTAATTCGAGTATTTTTATTACGCGAGCGTTTAAAAGGTTTTGCAAAAGAAACACAAGGTGCTGTTGAGCGAGTGCATGTAATTGGAGCGGGCATCATGGGCGGTGATATTGCAGCCTGGTGTGCTTTGCGTGGATTGCAAGTGACGTTGCAAGATCAAAATGTAGAGCGTATTGCACCCGCGATTGCGCGTGCGCATACTTTATATACCAAGCAATTACGCAAACCCAGGTTGATTCAAGCAGCGATGGATCGGTTGATCCCTGATCCTGCGGGTGCTGGCCTCAAACGTGCTGATCTGGTGATTGAAGCTGTTTTTGAACAATTGGATGTGAAACAAGCGCTGATGAAAGAAATAGAAGCTAAAGCACCTACCGATGCAATCATAGCGACCAATACGTCCAGTATTCCACTGCATGAAATTAATCGTGTCATGCAAAAACCGCAACGATTGATCGGGATTCATTTTTTTAATCCTGTGGCCAAAATGGAATTGGTAGAGGTCGTCTACGATCAAAAAACATCTGGAGACATGATCCAACGCGCATGTGCTTTTGTGAATCAAATCGGGCGCTTGCCGTTGCCAGTGACATCGAGTCCAGGGTTTTTAATTAATCGAGTGTTAATGCCTTATTTGTTAGAAGCAGTTCTGCTTTTGGAAGAAGGGTATTTGCCCGAGGTGATCGATGATGCGGCCTGTGCATTTGGGATGATGATGGGCCCCATAGAATTGGCTGACACAGTGGGCTTAGACATTTGTTTGGCTGTAGCAAACAATTTGACAGCTCATTTGGGAGGCATAGTCCCAGCAACATTACAAAAGAAAGTCGCAGATGGACAGCTAGGGCGCAAATCGAAAACCGGAGGATTCTATCGCTACGCCAAAGGTAAAATTGTCAAAAAGCATGTAGCGCTGGGTCAAAAACATCCCGAATTAGCAGATCGCTTGGTTGCTGCGATGATAAAAGAAGCACACAAGTGTTTAGATGAAGGGGTGGTGGCCGATGCGGATTTATTGGATGCAGGCATGATTTTCGCTACCGGCTTCGCTCCGTTTCGCGGTGGCCCTATGCATTATGCAGAATCCATGCGCGCAAATAATCACCACCATGCTGCCGAAAATATCCAACAAGTAATGCCACCCAAGCATAACGCAGGAGGCAACGATCAACATATTGTAAGGTAATAATATCCAAAATAATACGCGAAAGGAGCGAATGGCATATAGATTTAGCCATGACCAAATCACATGAAATGAAGGAAATGAGACCAACCCGCCTTCAATAGTACTGGGCGGGATGTGATTATGAATTTCGTGAAACTTGATACCGGTTGCGCGCTGATAAGAGGCAAAATATTCGGAATGTAGAATGGAAGCGGGAGCCGTAGTAGGAAAAAAATAATAAAACCCAAAGCCAATGAGTGCTGTACATAGAATTAAAATCAAATACTCATATAAATGTTCGCGTCTTAAACTTACGATTAGCAAACAGGGGATGATCACTAATTCTAAACTAAGAGAATTATAGATTTCAGCCAATATGTTTTTTAATCCGTCGTGCTGCCTTGTCCAAGCAATGATGGGTACGATATCGATCGGTTCCAATTTTACAATACTCTCATCAATGGGCGTAAAAGGCGTATATTGGACAGCATCCGTAGCTAATATCACGACTGCTAAGACTCCAAAATAAATGAGCATCAAAATAAATGTCTTTGTCAATCTGCTGTCTAAGCCGCCGTGACTATAAGCACCTAAAAAGAGCAGAACCAATAAAACACTGGTTTCATAAACCTCAGGTGGGCAATAATTGTTTCCAGTAAAATGAAAGATTTGCGTATTCAACCCTATGATTATTGTTGATAAAGCAATAGAAAGAGTGGCCAAAATAACGATGAGATGAATTTGTTTTACAGGTCTAATCATTTTGGCCTTTTTTTTGTTTAATCGCTTGGTAAATTTCTTCTCGATGGACTTGTACCGTACGTGGCGCATCAATTCCAAATTTTATATTGCCGGCTTCGGGTGTTTTAAACGCAACCAATTGAATTTTTTGTCCAGCAATGAATAACGTCAAAGGTTCTTCAAAATTTAGGTTAATAATATCCATGCACAACACCTTGTAGTAATTTCTTGTTTAATATGAATAGTAGCAGGATTCATGCTAAACCTCGATCCTTCACGTAAATTTTTCTTACACTATTTTCTATAGGTGTGATAGTGGTTGTGGTTTGGATATGGTAAATTTGAGCCGCATTTAATGATCTGTACAGGGAAAAGTATCATGAAAAAACTAGCATTAACCTCGGTTTTAGTTATCAGCCTGCAAACTGCTTATGCATACTCATCTGATGTTACGTTATCCAATCCATTGCTTGCAGAAGCTTTTTCTGCTGTTAAGGCCCACCAGGATTCAGAGTCAGAGCCTTGGGATATTGCGGCTATACATAACGTTGTACGGGATAGTGATTTGTATAAACTCTTGATGACGATGAATATCACAGTACCCAGTATGGTGAAACCTGCAGAATATGTGTTGATGTACAATGAAGCGCATCGTATGAATCAGAATTTAGAATCGATCCTGCAGGAATTACAGAAAATTAATGAGAAGCTTGCTTAATTGATTGGATTTGTTCGAGCAGAGGAAGTGCGAGAGCGCTGGCTCGAAGATTGGGATGATTGAAAAAGCTTCGAGACGTCGCAAGCGACTCCTCAGCCTGAACGGTTGTGATGTGAATCCCGGTTTAAACTGCTATTAATTTGACAGTTTTTGAAATTATGGTAGAATATCGGTTTTATTGTGCAATTTTTGTATAAAAAGGTGTGGGATTTTATGTGCGTTCCAAGTAAGCAGAAAAAAACCTTATCTATGAGTACACCATTGATTTATCTATTAATGGTGGGCCTAGGGATTTTTGCCGGGATGTCGGATATTGTGCTATTCAAATCGTTGGGTTTGGTGATCGCGGATGTCTTCATTCGTGTGTTTAAATGCATGAGCTTGCCGATTATTGCTTTGTCTATCATTGTGACATTATCTAGTTACTGCTCGCAAGGCATGATGAAAACGGTTTGGCGGCGCACACTCTGTTATACGTTGGCAACCACGTTTATTGCTGCCGCTGTTAGTTTTGTTTTATATCTATTGATTTCTCCTGAACCCATGACGACTAGTGTGCATGCAGGAGTGTCGACGCCTATTCAACAAATGAATTATTTTGAACATTTGGGCACTTTGATTCCGACTAATATTTTTTCTCCATTCTTGGAGAGTAAGGTTATCTCCGTCCTCTTATTGGGTATTGTATTTGGGATTGCCATTCGCTTTATTCCCGATGAAGACGCGAAACAGACCATTACGCAGTTTTTTAAAGGTGCGCATGGTTTATTTATGGTATTAACGCGGTGGGTTATTGCCGTGATTCCCATTGGTTTGTTTGGCTTTATTACAACAACGGTGATCCAATTTCGCCAAGGCGCGGAGCTGAAAGGCTTAGGACAATATTTATTAGTGGTGGTTCTTGCTAATGTTGTGCAAGGCCTGGTTATTTTACCACTGTGGTTAAAATGGAAAGGCATTGCGCCATTTACTATGATGAAGCGCATGATGCCGGCCTTGTCGCTGGCCTTTTTTTCGAAATCGTCTATTGGGACTTTGCCTGTGACGATGAGTACCGCGGAAACGCAATTGAATGTTAGGCCTGAAATCAGCCGTTTTGTGTTGCCTTTGTGTACCAGTTTAAATATGAATGGATGCGCTGCATTTATTTTCGCAACCGTAGTATATTTACTCCAAAATCATGGTGTGCATATGTCTTTATCTACCATGGCGATGTGGGTGGTGATTGCCACCATTTCGGCTATTGGTAATGCAGGGGTTCCTATGGGTTGCTTTTTCTTAAGCATGAGCTTACTAGCTAGCATGTCGGTACCGATTACCTTGATGGGTTTAATTTTACCTTTCTACAGCGTGATCGACATGATTGAAACCGCTTTGAATGTGTGGTCAGACGCATGCGTAGTGAAGGTTGTGGATGAGTCGATTAAGGATCCCATTCGAGTTGAGACGGTTGAAGCGGCGGGCGTTATAGCTGGTTGATTGGTAGGTTGGGCCAAGTCCCAATCTACTCAGATCTTAATAGCGCAGAAATAATATCGTAGTACATATCACTCAATATGACCAAATCACCCAAAGCTACCGATTCATTGATTTGATGGATGGTTTGGTTGCTGGGCCCTAACTCAACGACTTCTACTCCGTACGGTGCGATGAAGCGACCATCTGACGTTCCGCCACTTGTTGAGCATTCGGGACTTTGCAGAGTATGTTTGCGAATGACGTTTTGACAAGTTTCTAATAATTGCCCCGTCTGAGTTAGAAAAGGATTCCCACTTAAGGTCCACTCAATGTTCGGCTCAAGGTGATGTCGTGCAAAACAGGCCATAATCTGTGTTTTTAAATTCTCTGCAGTATGAGTGGGCGAAAAGCGTATATTAAAATGCACGTGGAGATCTTGCGGAATGATATTTCCTGCTTGGCCACCAGCGTGAACATGCGTAATTTGTAAAGAGGTAGGCGGAAAATGCTCTGAACCTTGATCCCAAATAATAGTGCTCAACTCTGCCAAAGCTGGGGCTGCCATGTGAATGGGATTTTTGGCCAAATGCGGATAAGCAACATGTCCTTGTTTACCTTGCAATTGCAGTTTACCAGACAGAGAACCACGCCGACCTATTTTGATCATATCGCCTACATAGCGAGTACTAGACGGTTCTCCCACAATACAAAAATCGATTTTATTGCCTTGTTTGTATAATTGCTCCATGACGTAGGGCGTACCACAAGCATAATCGTCACCCTCTTCACCAGAAGTGATTAGAAAACCCAAACGTCCACAATTAGGGGGTTGTGCGACCCAACGTTGAGCGGCAACTAACATGGCGGCTAGACTGCCTTTCATATCGGAGACACCTCTCCCATATACTTGATCATCTTTTAAGGTTAGGGTAAAGGGATCAGTATGCCATAGACTGAGCTCACCGATGGGCACCACATCTGTGTGTCCGGCAAATACTAATAATGTATCGCCGTCCCCATATTCTGCATAAAAATTAGCAACCGGAGGACAATTGAATATTTGACAGCGAAAGCCTAATTTTTGTAGAAAATCAAGCATCAGAGCTTGGCAGCCAGCATCTTCAGGCGTAAGGGATGGGCAAGCAATCAATGGTTCTAAGATTGCTGTTATGTGCTCAGCGATTTGTCCCAATCGACGTCTCGTAATAATTCGTTGATATTCGTTTTTGAGCGGGTTTGTTCATCCACTTGTTTGACAATAACAGCGCAGTAAAGATTCACATTTTTGCCGGGTAAACTCCCTGGCACTACGACTGAGCCGGCCGGAACGCGGCCATAAGTGATTTCTTCAGTCATACGATTATAAATCTTCGTGCTTTGCCCAATAAAAACACCCATAGATAACACAGAGTTTTTTTCAACAATGACGCCCTCAACCACTTCAGAACGTGCACCAATAAAACAATTGTCCTCAATAATCGTGGGATTGGCTTGTAAGGGCTCTAGAACCCCACCAATTCCTACGCCGCCTGAGAGATGTACATTTTTACCGATTTGCGCACAAGAGCCTACGGTAGCCCACGTATCAATCATGGCGCCATCGTCGATATACGCGCCAATGTTAACAAAACACGGCATTAATACAGCAGATTGACCTATATACGCGCCATAACGCACAATGGCACCGGGCACAATTCGTGAGTTTTGGTCGTGAAATTCTTGTTTGGTAACGTGTTCATATTTGAGTGGTATCTTATCATAGCAAGAGGAGGTGCCTCCCATCGTAATGACCTGATTGGGGTACAGTCTAAACGCCAGTAAGATAGCTTTTTTTAGCCATTGGTCTACTACCCATTCGCTTTCAATATGGGCTGCAACGCGTAATTTACCGCTATCTAGTAAAGATAATATTTCGTCAATTGCATGACGCAATTCGGGTGGGGCACCATCTCCGGGACTCAAAGTAAGGCGCTCTTCGAAATAATGTTCAATGATGGCTTGCATAGAGTTCCATCCTGGTACGCATATCCTAATAATGATCTATTTCAGCATAAAATACTACTGAAAAGCAAATTTTATTAGTACAACAAATGACGTGCAATGAATTACCCTTGAAAAAGCAATAGGCCTTTGTAGTAGGCTTCAACTGCTTTTTCAATGATTAAGGGTCGTTATTTGTCTATGGAAGTGGATTAATGTTACTATCCGCTTTTGTCAGCTAGAGTATATCTGTTGAATGCATGAATAAATATATCTTGTTCGTAAAGCGCTTGTTGCACTATGTTATGACTTCTCCTCAAATGCGTATTGTACGCTATTTGATGGTTGGCCTAACTAATATGAGTGTGTGTTTTACATTCATGTATATAGGTGCATATCTGGGTTTGCATTATTTGCAATATACAGTATTGGGCTATGGTGTAGCGATTGTATATAGTTTTTATATGAATTTGAAGTTCACGTTTCGGGTGTCTGGCAACATTACTAAGCGCTTAATCCTATTTTTTCTAATCAACTTTTCTAATTTAGGCATTGTGGAGCTGATTGAGTATGAGATGATCACTGTCTATCACTTTAATCATTATTTTTCCATTTTTTGCGCGATGCTTTGGTACTCTGCTGCTGGATTTACCATCAATGCGTTACTGGTATATCGCCGTTAGGGTAAGGTTTGTTTAATTTTTTTGGAAAAAGTATCCGAGCTGAGCGCGTGAGTAAGCGGAACCCCGTTTGAATTTCCGCTCCCTGAAGGTCACGGCTCAGATCAACCGATCAAAAATAATTGCGAACGATAGCAATGCTTATTTTAAAGCATGCTCTAAATCAGCTTTTAGATCTTCTGCATGTTCTATGCCTACTGATAAACGCAGCAAGCCATCTTCAATACCTAATTTGATTCGATCTTCAATTGGGATAGAAGCATGGGTCATTAAAGCAGGGTGCTCAATTAAGCTTTCTACTCCTCCCAAGCTTTCGGCTAACGTAAACAATTCACATCGCGACAAACATCGCTTGGCTTGTTCCAAACCTTCTTTGAGCACAATCGTGATCATGCCACCAAAACCGTGCATTTGCTTTTGAGCCAAAGCATGTTGAGGGTGCGAAGTCAAACCAGGATAAATGACAGTTTTGACCGCAGGGTGATGCTCTAACCATTCGGCAAGATAAGCTGCAGATTCGCAATGTTGTTGCATCCGTAAAGCCAATGTTTTGACACCACGTAATACTAAAAACGAATCAAAAGGTCCTGCAATAGCGCCGCAAGAGTTTTGGAGAAAAGCAATTTGTTCAGCTAGGTCAGCGCGGTCTCCGACTACTGTGATCCCAGCAATCACATCAGAATGACCGTTTAAGTACTTTGTAGCAGAATGAACAACCACATCAAATCCAAATTCTATTGGACGCTGAATCCATGGCGAGGCGAAAGTATTGTCTGCGACAGTAATAAGATTATGCCGTTTACCTAATTCTGCTATTTTTTGCAGATCGGAAAGATGTAACATGGGGTTAGAGGGTGTTTCTATCCAGATCATTTTAGTTTTGGGGGTGATGGCGGCTTCGATATTGGCGACGTCTCTGGCATCCACATAAGAAAAAGTTAGATTGCTATTCCGCTTTTTCACCTTTTCAAATAAGCGGAAAGTGCCTCCGTACAGATTGCCTGTTGCAATCACATGATCTTCGGGTGCCAACAATTCAATGACAGTATGAATGGCTGCCATGCCTGAAGCAAAGGCATAAGCATGCTTGCCTGACTCTAGATTGGCCAGGCACGATTCTAAGGCAGTACGGGTGGGGTTTTTCGTGCGAGAATATTCATATTCTTGATGAACCCCAGGTCCTGATTGTCGATAGGTTGATGTTGCATAAATAGGGGTGATTACGGCGCCAGTACTTTTGTCCTCTTGTGATCCTGCGTGAATCACTCGCGTGTTAAAATGTCCTTTATCCATCATCGCTCCTGTCAAAAAACTTTAAAACCCTTTATGATATAGCCTAATGATATACCATAAGCAGATGATAAGAGGCAATTATGTTTTCGTTGACTGACATAGAAGATAAATTATTGCGTCCTACGACTGCTCAAATTATTTTTGTGATGATGGTTGTTTTATTAAGCTATGAATTGTTGTCAGGTGCAGTGCGATATTACCGAATTAATGCGGAACTCAAAAAATCGTCTTTGTATTCGACACAACCTCGAGCCACAGGAAAGAAGCAATCTTTGATTGAAAAAACCTTGAATATTCCAATTTTTGGGGAGTATATCCCTAAGGCTTTAGTCGATTTAGATGTGAAACCATCAGGATTAGATTTGATTTTAGTGGGGATTGTTTTTTCTCCAGATTCTAAAAAATCTATGGCAATTATTTCTGTTCCAGGTAATCAATCGCAGACTTTTTCAACGGGTGATTTGGTACCGGGTGGAGCAAAAATAAAGCAAATTACTCCGGATGGTGTGGTGTTAAAACGTGAGGGTGAATTAGAAAGTTTGAGTTTGCCCAAAACTAAATTGATTTTTGAACCACCGCCTAAGTCATTAGACTCCTTGCATAACCTGTGAATTTTGATTTAGTGCAAGGGACACACGTTTCGAGTAGCGGAGTTTGCCTGTGTAAATGAGCACCGCAGAAACGTTTGTAACGCCGCAATAAAACAAAAGGCGCAGGTTATGCAAGAAGTCTGTTGATGCAACAGTAGGATTCAGAATAGCTTAAAAGAGGATATTAAAATGCGTAGCGTGTTAATTTGTATCGTGCTGAGTTTGCTGGTAGCGTGTACCACTAAAGTAAATTTAGAGGAAGGCATTAAAAGTTTCCAAATTCAAGACTACAGGCAAGCGTTTATTCGCTTAAGGCCTGCAGCGGAAAATGGGGCTCCAGAAGCGCAATACGCGGTTGGCTATATGTATTATTATGGACAAGGCGTGATCGAAAATCGGCAAAAAGCATGGTATTGGATCACGGCTGCGGCAAGAAATGGAAATGTAGATGCCCAAAATGCGATGAAGATTCTTGGGAAAAATCATGGCGTGTTGGAGTAGAGTGAAATAAATCTATGGATGATATCTTTCACTGGTTTTGCTAGTCCCAATTGATCTATTGAGGAGGGGGTATACCAAGATCCTGGAAGGGTTGAATTCGGACTTATTTGAATAGAATACGCTTTGATGTGTAAATGAAAATGAGTGAATGAATGCTTGTAGGTCATGAATGGTGCTGTACAATCAGTTGTCAACCCGTAAGTGGTATTCAGATGTGTATTGATATCAATGTCTTGACTGATGCTAGGTAGACACCAGAGTCCGCCCCAAATGCCCGATAACGGCCGTTGTTCTAAATAAATCTGATGGTCTGTGCTGCACAAGACTATAAACTGTTCATTACGAGTCGGCCGAGTTTTTTTAGGTTTTTTTTCTGGGTAGTCCTGTACTACATTGGCATGCAATGCTTGGCAATGTGCTCGCAGTGGGCAGAGACTGCAATTGGGCCGATGAGTGGTGCAGCACAAAGCCCCTAGATCCATAATTGCTTGTGTGTAGGCGCGACATTCCTTTTGTGGCATACAAGCTTGCGCTAACTCCCACAATTGAGTTTCAAACGCTCTGTCGGTGCCTGCTATCTTAAAATAGCGGCTTAATACGCGCTTTACATTACCATCCAAAATAGCCGTCGGATGTTCGAATGCCAGAGATGCAATGGCGGCTGCTGTGGAGCGACCAATCCCAGGTAAATCTTGTAAATTTAGGATCTCCTCAGGAAATAGCCCTTGATATTGATTGACCACTTCTTGTGCCGTTCGGTGTAAATTCCGCGCACGTGAATAATAGCCTAATCCAGACCATGCAGCCAAAACGTCATCCAAAGGCGCTTGTGCCAGAATATGAATATCCGGAAATCGTATCATAAAATTCAAAAAATAGGGGATGACCGTTTTGACTTGAGTCTGTTGCAGCATAATTTCTGAAACCCAAACCCGATAGGCATCATACGGATTTTGCCAGGGTAAATTTTGTCGTCCGTGCTCCCAATACCAATTTAATAGCGAGTCGGTAAATATTTTTATGATTCGTTGCATTCTTGGCAATCCAGGTTGATTATTATCGATCTAGTTTCATTCTTGTTGATCCAGGCTTATTATTATCGATCTAGTTTCATTCTTGTTGATCCAGGTTGATTATTATCGATCTAGTTTCATTCTTGTTGATCCAGGCTTATTATTATCGATCTAGTTTCATTCTTGTTGATCCAGGCTTATTATTATCGATCCAGTTTCATTCTTGTTGATCCAGGTTGATTATTATCGATCTAGTTTCATTCTTGTTGATCCAGGCTTATTATTATCGATCCAGTTTCATTCTTGTTGATCCAGGTTCAATATTATCGATCTAGTTTTATTCTTGTTGATCCAGTTCAAAATTATTTTCACCAGATGTATTGCAATTCATATTGGACAAGTGATAACCTAAATGTATTCCAGTCATGTGGATGAGAATAATATTTAGCAGTAAGCCGCTTGCACAAGCATTTTTATTTTGATTTTGATTTAGGCTTTTCATCTGTACTCACAACCGAGTTTGCTAAGGAGAGCATTATGTCACGATTTAAGTCTTGTATTATCATTTTGAAGCCTACTTCTTTTTTCACCTCTTTTGTTTCGGACCAATTACCTGATTTTGATTGTCCTCATGAGGCAGATTTAGAATCTGATTATACCGCTTATACGATACCAGCCTGTGATGATGATGAGGTTTTGTTAGAACATTTGGAGCGTTTATCTCCATTTATGTTTCGACACGAAACTGAACGGTTAATAGGGAAGAATTTAGCCGCTAAAATCACAGCTGATTTTTTAGATTTTTTATGTTGTTTTAAATTTGAAGTCCATGCGCATTCCGTGTTGATGGAATCGTCCATCGATGATTGTCATCAGTTGGTTTGTGTTAAGCCACGTGTCGTTGATTTAGAGTGGTTGCCGCCGACTAATGACGAGCAGATTGAAGTGAGAGACATTCTACAAACATTGAATTCGTCACAAACTTCACAAACCGCGTCTGTTTTGGTAAAAAAATTCGATAGATTAGCGGATCTGAAGCCATTGGTGCAGCGTTATTGCCGGCCGCTTTTGAGACAAGATTTAATCAAAAAAGCAGCGCAATTGATTCAATGGCCCAGTGGATCATCCATGCAAATGTTTAATCGATATTTTGCGATAGAAGTTCATACGCAATTGGTTCATTTGCACTGAGGCCCAGGTGAGAACTGTCATTAAGTTAGGAACGGACCAGGAATATACCTTTCACAGATGATTTTTAGGATTTTAGGCGACTTGATTTTTTTCTTTAGGCTACGTTTAAAAGCGAGTAATAGTCTACTCTATTGCAAGTTTTTAAACGTAGCCTAAACGGAAAAAGCAATAGCATTAAATCCTAAAACCTATCCGTGAAAGTCATATCTTTAACTTAATGGCAGTGAGTCTAGGTGAGCATAGTTGTCGATTAATCGGATATCACCAATATAAACCGCGGCAAAGCGTCGTTGTTCATTGTCTTCAATATAATCAACTTTGATGCCTAAATCTGTCAGTTCGCTTGTAATTTCAGCACAAGATTTATTTTGGTGAAATATTTTGGCAAATTGTTCTGCTAGAACCCGTTCGGATGAGGAGAGTCGATTATTTCGCGAACTAAAAGCCAAGCCACTGGCTTCGCGAATAGTAGGACAAGCTATGATGTCAACATCCAAAAAGAATGATTTGGCCATATCTCGCACTAATTGATATTGCTGATAATCTTTCTCACCAAAATAGCTCCGATGGGGCTTTACGAGTTGAAATAACATCATAACCACTGTTAAAACACCGCTAAAATGACCCGGTCTTTTTGCGCCTTCTAAATGCAAACTTTTAGCATGTTCTTCGATTCGATAACGGAATCCTTCAGGATACAGTGATTGGGTGTCGGGTATAATGCAATAATTGACTCCGACATCTTGTAATAAGGCCAAATCCGCCTCCAATGTTTTGGGGTAATGCTCAAAGTCGTCACTGCGATGGAATTGAGTTGGATTGACAAAAATACTGACAACAGTGAGATCATTCTCATCACGACAGATTTGCATCAAAGATTGGTGTCCTAAATGGAGATTCCCCATCGTTGGGACAAATCCTAATGATAAAGTGGGCGCTAATTGCCGTCTCAAAACTTGCCAATCGGATAGGGTCTTAATAATTTGCATGCTGCCGCTCCTTTCTCTCAAAAAGAATGTTCTAAAGTGGGAAACTGTCCCTGTTGAACCTCTGTGATGTAGTGCTGGATGGCCGTATCAAATAACGAACTTCCTTGAGCAAATTGTTTTACAAAGCTACAATTTATATCACTATACAGACCTAAAAAATCATGCCAAACCAATACCTGCCCATCTGTGTATGGTCCTGCTCCAATACCAATCGTTGGAATCGTGAGGGCTTGTGTGATGCGTTTGGCCAATTCTTTGGGAATACATTCTAATACCAATGCAATGCATCCCGCTGCTTCTAAGCGTTGTGCTTGTGCAATGAGCTGATCCGCTTGGACTTGCGAACGTCCTTGGATTTTATAGCCACCCAGCTGTAGAACGGATTGGGGAGTGAGGCCAATGTGACCAACGATGGGGACACCTGCGGTGACAATATATTCGATGGTTTTACAAGTATCTAGATCGCCGCCTTCAATTTTAATGGCGTGCGCACCTGCTTGCGTCAAACGTTTGACGTTGCTTATGGTGTCTTGGAGCCCGCTACGGTGACATAGAAAGGGGAGGTCTGCGACCAGAAATTGAGGTCCGATACCTCGTGCTACAGCAGCAGTGTGCATTTCCAACATCTGGATGTCGGCCATGATGGTACTACTGTGTCCATGGACAGCCATGGCAACTGAATCACCCACTAACACACAATCTAAATTACTACTCGCGATTAATTTTGCAGAAGGGTAGTCATAGCAGGTTAATACAGTGATTTTAGAAGTGTTTTTTTTACGAGCAAAATCTTGAAGCTTCATTGGGATCTCCTCAATTGCGCAAGAGGTAGATCATTGGCGTGTTTAAAAATGTTCTTAGGTACCTGTCGCATGGATCAAGTCCTCCTAGCAAAGAATGTGAATGTATTATTTTTGTAACGGTCATCGCGCATTGCTGCGTCGATGCTGCTAGGATCATAATCGATGTGTAGTCTTGAGACAATTCTTTGGCTTAAATTTATCTCTGAAGAGGCGTATACTTGGGAAATTGCAAAAATTTTTAACCGATGTGAGTGACATGCTAAGCGATAAACTCAGTATTCCTGGCGTACATAGTGAAATTATTCCTGGTCTTATGGGAGATTTGGAAGTAATCATGGAAGTGCCCACCAATGTGGATCACCGCTATCTAGCGATGTTAGGGCATCCTCATTCTTTGCAGGGCGGCACGATGCAGAATAAGGTGGTGACCACCATGGCTAGGTCTTTTCGCGAATTAGGGATTGCCTCCATCCGGTTTAATTTTAGAGGTGTGGGGCGCTCGGCAGGGGAGTATGCTGCGGGGCTCGGAGAAAGTGAAGATATGCTGCATCTTTTAAGCTTATGTCATGTTCCGGGTGTCACTGTTTTTTTTGCTGGATTTTCATTTGGATCCTACGTAGCTTTTAAAGCGTTGACGCAATACCAAGCGGTGTATTCAGAATTCACTGCATTGATTACGATTGCACCTTCTGTGCATAATTATGACTATTCTCTGCCATTACAGCCTAAAACCCCCTGGCTGATTGTGATCGGCGAAGAAGATGAGCTTGTACCGCTGAATTTGGTTACTGACTTTGCCCAAATCAATGAGCAGAAGCCTGTACTTGAATACTTCCCCAATACAGGCCATTTTTTCCATGGGAAATTGTTGGATTTAAAAGCAGTACTGCAAAGATATATTCGAGAATGGTCTGGTTTATGATGTCTCTGACAGATGCTTATGTCGCTGCCTTACACAGGGGAGACATTCAAGAGGACAACGAGCAGCGGCGGTTGTTGAGTCCTTTGCAACAAGTGGCCAATGCATTGCAATCTCAGCAAGCTTGGTATCGCGTACTATTTCCGAAACAATCCATCCAAGGTTTATACATCACAGGTCCGGTCGGGGTGGGTAAAACATATATGATGGATTTGTTTTATCAATATTTACCGAATAAACATAAACTACGTGCGCATTTTTTGCATTTTATGCAACAAATTGATCAACAACTAAGGTTTTTACAGGGCCAAAGCAATCCGATACGAGAGATAGCTAAGGAGCTTGCCAAACAATACCAAATTATCTGTATTGATGAATTTATGGTCCAGGATATGGCACATGCGATGATTTTGGGCGAATTGTTGCAAGCCTTATTCGCTTTGCGCGTAGTGTTGATTGCGACTTCGAATACCAAAATAGATGATTTGTACCAGAATGGTATGAATCGAGAGCGGTTTTTACCGGCGATTGGTTTGCTTCATCAGTATTGTGACGAAATTAATTTACAGTCTTCAATCGATTATCGTTTGGGAAAGCCAGTGCATTTGAACGCGTATGTTTATCCTTTAGATCTGCAAAATCAGCAGCTTTTAGCCCAGCAATTCGAGACTTTGGCGGTGGTTGTCAGTTCGGACAGGTCTATCTCGGTGCAGTCACGACTCATTACGGTGATAAAACGGAGTCAAACCGTCGTTTGGTTCGATTTTGCAACGATTTGTGGCATGCCACGCTGCCAATTAGATTATATAGAGCTAGCGGAACGCTATCACACCATTTTTGTGTCAAATATCCCGAAATTAAGTGACTCTGAGGCCACTACGGGTGTGGTTTTATTGATGCAGCTAGTGGACGTCTTATATGACCGAGGTATACGTCTGATTATTTCTGCTGCTGTATCTGTGCAGGAATTGTATCAATTCGGACCTTTTTTAACTGCGTTTTCACGCACTGTAAGTCGTTTAGAGGAAATGCAATCAGAAGAGTATCTGGCTAGACATTGTACGATAACATAAAAATCTAAAAATTCAGGCTAATCTCCTCATCAAGTGTTCACTCCCTGACGGTTATGGCTCGGAAATAATTTTAGGAGCATTGTCTAAACTGATGTGAGAATGATTCTCGCTTAGATTTGTGGTATAATATAGCTTCACAGAGCTGGGGAATTTATGCGTGATTTGGATGATTGGCGACCAGGTGCTAGTTTTTGCTTATTAGATTACGGTGCCATTGACCAAGCTTTTCGTGGCCGTTTGTTGGCTATGGGTATGACACTGGGTGTGGTGGTACGTGTCATACGCATTGCGCCATTTGGTAATCCGATCCAAATTGATTTGCGTGGGGTGATGTTGGCGCTGCGTCGAGAAGATCTGCAAGCTCTCCATTGGAAGAAACTATGATAAAACGTGTGCTGTTGGTAGGTAATCCCAATTGTGGCAAAACGACACTTTTTAACGCTTTGACAGCGAGTCGACAGAATGTTGGGAATTGGCCTGGCGTGACGATTGAGAAAAAAGCAGGTTGGTATTCTAGATCTGGAAAAACCATTGAAATAATTGACTTGCCAGGTGTTTACTCATTAGGATTGCCCGATCAAATCTCTGCGAAAGACGCACAAATTACTGCGCAAATCCTTGCCGGTGATGATATTGATCTGATTATTAATTTGGTGGATGCTTGTCATTTGGAGCGCCATTTGTATTTAACGAGCCAATTATTAGAATTGGGGAAACCCGTCGTGGTGGCTTTAAATATGATGGATTTGGCTTCACAAGCGGGTGTTCAGATTGATGCGCAAGCCTTATCTCAACAACTAAATTGCCCTGTCGTGACATTGCAAGCTCATCGCCAAATTGGTTTAGAACATTTAGACCAGCATATTCGTGCGAAACAAGCGGCGCTTCCGACTGAATTGGCTATCAATACTTATTTACCGCGTAAAGTATTGCAGTATTTGCAGACAGTGCAACACGAGATGTCAAACTATTATCCTGAATGCGGTGCGAATACTCTGTATTATGCGTATCGCTGGATGGAGCAGAGTTCTCCGCCTGATGATGCCTCTTTTGCCCCGTCCATCGAAGATTTGGATGTGATTATGGCTGATGCTCGCTATCAAATGGTGCATAGCTGGGTCATGAATGTTCTATCAAAATGCAATGATTCCAAGGAGCAGTTTACCGCGAAATTGGATCGCATTCTCTTGCATCGCTATTGGGGGTTGCCGCTTTTTTTTGCTTTGATGTACGGGGTCTTTTTTTTAGCGATTGGGGTAGGTGGGGCAGTTCAATCAGGCTTTGATATCATATCTCAAGCTGTATTTATGCAAGCACCTGCATGGATAATGACTCAATGGCACGCTCCGTCATGGTTGATACAATTAAGTGCTTTTGGCGTGGGACAAGCATGCCATACTCTGGCTACGTTCATTCCTGTATTAGCTACCATGTACTTTTTATTGGCTTTTTTAGAAGCTTCAGGGTATATGGCGCGGGTGGCCTTTATTATGGACCGGGCTATGCGTAGCTTAGGGCTGCCAGGACAAGCGTTCGTACCCATGATCATAGGGTTTGGCTGCAATGTTCCAGCGATTTTAGCGGCGCGGACGCTACAAACAGAACGCGAGCGGTTTTTGACGGTCTTAATGAATCCGTATATGTCTTGTTCAGCACGTTTGGCTATTTATGCAGTGTTTGTCGCGGCATTTTTTCCACACAAAGGGTATCAAATTATTTTTTCATTGTACTTGCTCGGGATCGGTATGGCGGTTCTGACGGGCTATTTGGCTCGGCGTACTTTTTTATCAGGGCAAAGCAGTCCGTTGATTTTGGAATTGCCTACTTATCACTGTCCAACTTTGCTCCGATTGAGTAAAGAGGCTGGGCTGCGGCTGCGTTATTTTTTGGTGCGAGCTGGAAAAGTGATTTTACCCTTATGTTTGGTATTGAGCTTTCTCTCTATCGACCTAACGAGTCGATATTCAGCGCTGTTTTCTTATATTGGGCAGTGGATCATGCCTATTTTTTCTCCTATGGGGATTCATGCTGATAATTGGCCAGCAGTGATTAGCCTTATGACAGGCATGCTAGCCAAAGAAGTAGTCATCGGAACACTCGATAATCTCTATTCGCAGATGGCTAATGTGAGCCATGGATTGCAAGCGGTTATGCCGATTGATTTTTGGCAAATTTGTCAGCAAGCGGTATTGTCGATTTACGATCATTTACAAACGCTTTTTGGTTGGTCTGCACAACAAACGGACGGCGCAGCAATAGGTACTTTGCCGGAGCAGTTGCGTCAGCATTTTGGTTCGTCAATGGCTGCTTACGCTTATTTGTTATTTATCTTATTGTATATTCCCTGTGTCTCGACTATGGCTGCCATCCGTCAAGAAGCAACGCGACGCCTAATGTGGTTTTCGATCGTCTGGTCTATGGGCCTTGCGTATGGTGCTGCGGTGTTTTTTTATCAAATAGCTACTTGGGTCTCTCCTATGCAGCCTGAAATTATGTATCGTATTGGAGGATGCTTGGTGTTGGCTCTAGTTTTATGGACGGGTATACACTTACTAAAACAGGGAGGACAACGTGCTCTTGGCAATTCGTAATTTTATTCAGGCTCACCGAGTAGTGAGCTCTGAACAATTAAGTAGAGAGTTTCGTGTTGCAGAAGACGCGTTGAGTCCTATGTTAGAGATATGGATCAATAAAGGCGAGGTGCGCAAAGCTAATTCGAAAAGTTGCGGAAGCAGCTGCCAGTCTTGTCATGCTAAGCAGATCAACTATTACGAATGGATAAGCAGACCGCATTAAATCCCTATCATTTTCTTTATTTCATCTGCAATTTAGCTATTGGTGTGGTTTTCTAGGCATTCTTCAACAATAGGATCCATTTTTTGTCGCTGTTTTGCAGTGAGCGTTTGATAAATTTTATAACGTTCATGCAATCTGATTTTAACAATAGAGCCGAACACTCGCCCTTCTTGCTTTGCGAATTCATCAATTTTAACAATATTCATATTACCAGAATGAAAAGTCTCATGGATGTGTTTCCGAATAGTGTGTAATTCATGCCGTTTTAGAGTAATGTCTATTTTGGCCTTGTGAGCAAATAATTTGATTTTTAGTTTTTGTTCCGCATTTAAATCAAGTTTTTCAACAGCATTGAGTACGCAATCCTCGCGCTGTATTGCGCTTTGAGCAACCACGATGGGTGCTTGCACCAAAGTGATTGTAAAGGCTAGTGCAGATAATGCTAGTAATTTGACGTTCATGTCTTCTCCCTTCTCCGTTTTAGAAAGACCCACTTCTAACATCCTAGCAGTAATGATCTAGACTATCCAGAAATTCTCCCAAAAGGGAAATACTCTATTGTTGCAATGGATTGTAAAGGTGCTTTGATCCCAGCAAAATCTTTGGTCAAAACAGGACCCAATCCAGGTCTGGCGAGAGATTCCGGTGAAGGTGCAGCAAAAGCCACAAGGAGCGCATATCTGTTCGTGTGCCAATCATCTGAGAAATCACCGACAAGCAAGAAAGTGGTGGTAGAGGCAATGGTGACGTTGGGAAAATAACAACCATTAAACTGAGGATAATTCTCACAACTACTCATGACAGCGCGACCACCAAAAAAAATCCCCATATTGTATTCATGATCTGCGGGCAATTGACCATTGAGGGTGACGGTAACGCGTAACAATGTAGTTGAAAACGGTACAGCACTAACACTAACGTTAGCCAGCGGTGCGCGATTGTTTGGTAGGGTGCCGGCTTGACTCGTTCCTATTTGATACAGCATAAGACATCCAATGGCTAATCGAATGATGGATGTTTTTTTCATAGCTCTCATACCTTATATTATAAATTCGCACGCGAATACATTGGCATAGTTTTGTCCTGTTTTCAAACCTTTACTTATTAACGTGTTGGTTGGGTCTAATTGCCCTTGTCCCAAATAAAAGAAGCGATACCCACACTCCAAAGGGTTTTTGCCAAAAGCATTTTCTAATCTGAGTCCAATGCCTGTCATCATACTGAATTCATAACTATTTCCGGATGTAAAGAACAAATCCGGCAAAGTATAAGAGGTTAACGAGGTTTCATAAAATACAGATGTTTTGATCTTATTGACTCCAAGACCCAGGTCGAATGCAACATTAACGCGACTGTCTTCATTTAGCTTTGTCAGTTTCACACCAAGATAACCGGGAATATTATATATGTTATATTGATACTTAAGATTGGTCACAATATTTTCTTGAGTAACATAGCCTGCAACAGTGCTAGATGAAAGGAAAAATGAACTGATTGAATATTGCAATTCGTACTCAGGGTTATCTAATGCTAAGCTCTTAATATAGTAGCTTAGCCCGACTATGCCACCACCTGCAGTTGGATTGGTTACAGAATAATAATCGCCAACTAAGCCCTTTATTGCGACGTGTTGACCGGTTCCTTGGGTGCCGCGATAACCACCAGCAAGTAAGCCAAATTGCATACGCCCGGTCTTGAACTGCTCAGCTACTGTTTTGTAGGAGGAGCTGGATAATTGGGATATATAGGTGGGTTTTTTTTGTGGCGTATTTTCTGTGGAACAGCCATCCTTAAATTCTTTATCCCAGTCATCATCAGATTGATTTTGTGCTGATATTCCAGAATTACTTATAATTAAGAGTAAGAGAAAAAATGTTCTTAATTTCATTAGGTCAACTATCCCTATAAAAAAACCACCTCGACCTCAGTCAACCTCATAAAATCATACTTCAAAAAAAATTGCAATTTATACTTGTTAGACTGACCCGTATCCTGGGCAAAATTCCATTGTGATTTAGCCGCGAATATGGTATAAATAACCCGATTTTAATGACACACACGATTCGTCACATGCGTCAGGGTCTTTAGATGTTCGGGATTGAGAATGGGTCTCATACTGTCGTTTAAAGTGCCGCATGGGGATTGTGGAGGACTAACCCGGAGAATAAATATGACAGTAAGTATGAAAGGCTTGTTAGAAGCCGGTGCTCATTTTGGGCATAAAACGCGCTATTGGAACCCAAAAATGGGCCAATACATTTTTGGCTCTCGCAACAAAATTCACATCATAGATCTTGAAAAAACTATGCCGTTATTGATGGATGCGTTGAACTATGTCAGTAAACTTGCCTCGCATAAAGCAAAAATTTTGTTTGTCGGCACTAAACGTGCTGCACAAGGTGCTGTGCGCGAACACGCTCGAAGCTGTGGCATGCCATATGTTGATCATCGTTGGTTGGGCGGTATGTTAACCAACTACAAAACTGTTCGTCAGTCAATTTTTCGTTTGAAAGAATTAGAGAAAATGCGTGAAGAGGGTTTGTTTCACGGCATGATCAAAAAAGAAGCTTTGATGTTAACCAGAGAGCTTGAAAAACTAGAGCGGAGCTTGGGCGGTATTAAAGAAATGGGCGGATTGCCTGATGCAATATTTGTAATTGATGTTGGTTATGAACATATTGCTGTTGAAGAAGCCCGTCGTTTGAAAATTCCAGTGATTGGGGTTGTAGATACTAATAATAATCCAGATAATATTGATTATGTTATTCCTGCGAATGATGACTCTGCGCGTACAATTGATATTCTTCTTAAAAGTGTTGTAGAAGCGATATTAAGTGCAAATGGTGCATCTGGTCGTGCCACAGAATCAGAATACATCGAAGCTTAGTTGGGGAGAAATGGTAAATGTCAGTAAGTGCAGCAATGGTAATGAATCTTCGCGAACGTACTGGTGCGGGGATGATGGAGTGTAAGAAATTTTTGGTTGCCGCGAATGGTGACATTGAGCTTGCTATTACGGAAATGCGTAAAGCCGGCCAAGCTAAAGCTGATAAAAAGTCTGACCGAATTGCAGCTGAGGGTGTTATTGTTGTTGCACGTAGCAAAGATTTGCGACGGGCAGTGATGGTAGAGATTAATAGCGAAACAGATTTTGTTGCGCGTGATGAAAATTTCAGTAATTTTGCACAATCGGTTGCTGAAACTGCACTCCAAACGCAAGTCAAGACAGTAGACGAGCTAAACGAACAGGCTCTGCATGGACAGGATGGTACGGTTGAACAAGCCCGCCAACAACTGGTGGCTAAAATTGGCGAAAACATTAAAATTCGTCGTTTGGAACAAATACAATGTGCTGAGGGCGATGTAGTAGGTTTTTATCTACATGGTACTCGTATTGGTGTATTGATTGTTTTAAAACGGGGTGACAATGAGTTGGCTCGTGATTTGGCAATGCACATTGCGGCGAGTCGCCCCTTGGTTGTTAATCGCGAAGAGATTAGTCAGCAAACACTTGATCATGAGCGAGAGATATTTATGGCTCAAGTTCGCGAGAGCGGTAAACCTCAAGAGATTATTGATAAAATGATCGAAGGTCGCATGAGTAAGTTTTTAGATGAGGTTAGTTTGTCTGGTCAACCTTTTATCAAAGATCCTAATATGAAAGTTTCTCAATTGCTGAAGCAAAAACAAGCAGAAGTTTCATCATTTGTGTGTTACGTAGTTGGTGAAGGCATTGAAAAGAAAGTGGATAATTTTGTGGAAGAAGTGATGGCTCAAGTTCGCGAGTCATTATGACAACAGCTGGTCCTCTGAAATATAAACGCATCCTACTAAAATGTAGTGGTGAGGCTTTATTAGGGAGTTTGCAATTCGGAATAGATCCTACCGTTCTAGATACTTTGGCTCGTGATGTTTCAGAAGTGATTCAGATGGGCGTAGAAGTTGGTTTGGTGATTGGCGGTGGCAATCTGTTTCGAGGTAAAGCTTTATCTGCAGTGGGTCTTGGTCGTGTGACTGGAGACCATATGGGGATGTTGGCTACGGTGATGAATGCTTTGGCGCTACGCGATGCTTTGGAGCGAATTGATTTGCCAGCTCGCATCATGTCAGCTGTCCCAATGATGGGGATGGTTGACCCTTTCCATCGCCGTAAAGCGATCACGCATTTGAAAAATGGACACGTGGTTATTTTTGCGGCAGGCATTGGCAACCCGTTTTTCACTACGGATACCGCTGCTTGTTTGCGAGCCATTGAAGTCGGTGCTGATGTGGTGTTAAAAGCCACCAAAGTGGACGGAATTTATTCTAGCGACCCAGTGCTGAATCCAGATGCAGTCAAATATGATTTTTTAACCTACCGAGATGTATTAAATAAAGGCTTAGAAGTGATGGATCTTACTGCAATTTGCTTGTGTCAGGATCAGCATATGCCTCTGCAGGTTTTTAATATGTCTATGCCGTCTGCGTTAAAAAAAGTGGTGATGGGTGAGCCAGTGGGTACCATTGTAGGAGATAGCGATGATAGATGATATCAAACTTGATGCTGAAAGAAAGATGAAAAGGGCAGTTGAATCTTTGCAACATGAAATGTCAAAAGTTAGAACAGGCCGGGCTAATGCCGGGATATTAGATCATGTTCAAGTTGATTATTATGGTAATTTAACCCCGATTAATCAAGTGGCGACGGTGTCGCACTCTGATGCTCGAACTTTAATGGTAACGCCTTTCGAAAAATCGATGATTGCTGCAGTGGAAAAAGCAATATTAACCTCAGATTTAGGCTTGAATCCTGCTACTTCAGGAAATGCTATACGTGTGCCTATGCCGCCATTGACTGAGGAACGTCGAAAAGAGTTGATTAAGGTCGTCCGGGCGGAAGCGGAGCAGGGCAAAGTGACTATTCGTAATATTCGTCGTGATGCCAATAACCAACTCAAGGAATTGAAAACTATTTCTGAAGATGATGAGCGTCGAGCAAATGATGCCATTCAAAAAATTACTGACAAATATAGCGCAGAAGTAGATGCAGTATTGGAGCATAAAGAAAAAGATTTACTGGAAATTTAAGGTCTCGCTACCATTCACTTTATACCGGTGTCATTCCCGCGCTTACGCGGGAATGACACCTTGATTACTTCTTGACCCTGAGGTCTTCTACACCTGCTTCAGGTACTGCAGCATATTCTTTTGTTTCTTTTAATGCGCTTACTATGTGCGTAATTGCCTCACGAGAGGGATGTTTTCCTAATGCTTCGCTTTGGTGTTCCAATTGCTTCAAAAGTTGCGGTATTTCTCCAAACTTTCTAGGTTCATAACGTAACGTGTGATATAGACGCTCAGCTAAGGACGCTAATGCTTTTACCTCCCTACTTTCATGGGCATTCTGTGGTGACGAGAACCGGTCTAGGTTGGCAACATAATCTTTTACAAGCTTTTGAAAAGTCTGCGCAACTTTCCATTGATGTATGTTCATCCGAGCTTCGGAGGAAATTCCAGCAGAACTAGCATGCCGGTGTTTGCTCGTTCTTTCTTCTCTATGCGCCATTTCCGACTCCAGTGCGCGTAGTTCTGTACGAATATCTTTATGGAGCTGGATTTGTGCATAACGAGTATCAACTGCCATATACTCATTTTTAGTTCTGAATAGATTGATCAAAAATTCTACGCCTTTACGAATGGGGTGCTCAGGAGCTAATTGTTTCAGCTGTGTCTCAATATGTGCTATATTTTCTTCGTTTAAATGATGTGGTAATGCTTGCGAGTTCATTTGATGAATAAAGGTAGATAGGTCGCGTAACAAAGCCAAATGCTGAGGACTAATGGTTTGTATCGCATCTTCAGTGGAGAGCATTTCAATGTATTGCAACATGTTGTCGCTAATGGAATCAATGGTCTCTTGTTTTTCTTCACTTGTAAGGGTTTGGTCGATAGTACGAATATTATGTGCGTTAATATTTCCCATAATATTTTTTATCAGTGCATTTGCTACCGAAGAAACTCTACTCGGAGGCTGAAAAAAAGTAGGCAGTGGATTACTTTGATTTAGACTAATTTCAGGCGTTTGCATGCTAGGTGCGGGGCGTTGTGTTCTGATGGCGGCTTGGAATTGTCTCGACTCCGCAACCATCTGTGTTGCCTGATTAAAAAGTCCTGCTAACGTTGGGTTAAGTGCGTATTGAGGATTTTTTCGAATAGCTTGCTCTATGGTATTAAAATGCGCCCATGTCCAATCGGGTGTATTTAATAATCGGTGCAGAGCTATTGCTACTTCTTTCAATGGTGCCATCTCACGATCTTCAGATTTCTCAATGAATAGGATTTGTCTCAAATATTTTTCTTGTAAACTGGAAACGTCGCGTGTTCGGATTGAAATGATCCCGTGTTGTTCTGCTTCCATGGTTTCTAATGCAGCCGGGTATAGTTTTTTTAATAATTCCGCAAAAGAAGCATATTCCCTTTGATAAGCTGGATCAGACATGAATAGATAGAGTGCGTTTAAGTTTGATCCGGTTCTGTTATTTAAAAAATTCTTATAGGGTTCAATGAGTTTGCGGCGCTTGCTTAATTCTGCACGCGCTTTTTCTATATGATCAGTCAGTCTCTGCATTTCTATTTGATAGTTATATATTTTTATTGCATCTATGATTGGATTAAGCTTTGCAGAATGGGCTGCGATATCCGCCATCTTTTTTTTAGCTAGTTTTGCTTGTTCTTGGATGTTTTTACTAGTTTCTATAAGCCGACGGTATTTATCTTCTAACAAATCAAAAATAGCCCCTGCACTGAGATTGAACAAAGTGGCGTCTGCAAATTGTTGCAATTCCGCCTGTGCTTCAGGGTATAATTCATTGATGGCATCTAGAACTTGGTCAATTTCAGACGCTTTTTTGTCAGCATTAAATTTTTGCTCACAGAGAGCTGAGCATACGTGAAATAAATTAACGTAACTGGGCTGGGTTTTCAATAGTTCATAGGCTTGTTGTATTCCAGCATGTTGACAGCTGTTTACGTATACTTCTAATCTATTATGATTTTCTAAACTTTTCTCAAACTGGGTTTGTTCTGTACGAAGTTGAACTAATTTTTTTTCATTCATACTTAACGCACTATATTCTGTATATTTTTCTTGCCATCGCTTATAGAAACGATGGTCTTCATTTTGAATTTCTTGTTCGAGGCTAAGTAGCTCGCCCTCAAGTATTCTTCCTTGTTTGATGGCAGAGTCCAATGAATTCACTGGTGCAAAATACCGATATATTTGAATAATAAGGGGCAGCCATTCTAGCAAGTAATATAAAATTTGAGGAACGATGATGGCACGAATTTCGTCATGGATATCAATGATCCCTTGGTTGAGTCGTTCAATTACTTTTTCATGGGCTTTTTTATCGCGTAGAAATTCTTCAAAATCAGCTAAATACTCGCTGTCTTTTGCATTATGTTTTTCTAGTACTGAATAAATACGTATATCACGCTGTTTAATCTTAGGCATTGCAACGGGTTGGTGATAGTTGGTCACAAATTTCACATCGGATCTGAGTTGTTGCAAAATATGAAGTTGCTTAAAAAAAGCATCATCGCGTGCTAAATAATTTTTAGACAAATCGGCTCTGTTTTGTGATTGGGATTTTAATTCAATTTGATTTTGACTATTTTGAAAGAGCTGAAGTTGTAATGCTCTGTCAGACTCTAGACTTTCGATAAGCGTTTCTTCCTCTCGTAGGCTTCTAAAGAGCTCATGTTCTAAACGTCTGTTTGCACTCATGAAACACCGCACATTATTTAGTGATATACCTTTATTTTAGTATAAAATTTGATTAAATCAATCATACTTTTTGCATATTGCGGGGTTTGAATGGTGATATGAGTATGGAAGACTGCTTTCTTTTATGACTGAAAATGTAGATGCAGCCCTAGCTAAGTAGGGCTGCTGTATGAAAGTATTGTGAGATTATGCCACTATTGCAGAGTTCGCAAGAGAGTCGTCATTTCTTTCGAATGTTCTATGTTCAATACGCTCACTTTGTCTGAATATTCTAGGGTCATATCTAACTCCTTCGGCATTATGTCGCTGAAGTGCTTGCTCACTAAGCTTTGGTGCAGTAACGTCAAGAGAGTTAGACCTCACTGCTCGTGCGGTAGTTGAGCCGCTAGGTGATAATGAGCCCGTAGACTCAGTATCGTCAAATGAGCTGACTGAGTATTGCTCTGAGCGCATATCTGCAGCGGAAGTCACTGAGATAGTACTACAGATTTGCATGAAATCTGATACTAAATGAGCGAATCCTTGATCTTGATCATAGTTAGCATCATGGAAATTGAACATTAGTTGTTCTAATGTCACTAATGCGGACAAAGTCGGCTCGCGCATAAAGCCGATTATTTGGGTATAAATAGGGTGCTCATAATTGCACTTCTCATATTTGTTCAAAAATTCCTCACAAGCCTGCTCATTAATATGCGGAATATAATGTTCCCGCACGACTTGATACGCTTCAGAATACTGTTCTTTCAACAGCGCGCGTGTCTTTTTAACCAAGTTCTCCCGTCGGAATTGAGGGTGTGCATGGATATACTGATATAAATCATCGAAATTATCGAAATTTCTAGTTTTTAGAAATGTACGATATTTATCAGCAAGTGATCGCAAGAAGGTCGCTTTTTTATCGGCATTATCCTGTGGTGTATGTACTGCTCTATAAGTATCTAATAACTGCATTTCTCGCTCAGAGGTGCTTTTTTCATTTTCCAAGCGTTCGCCCATATCGGGGTGCAACTTCTCAAGTTGAAGCATAATACCGCCTAAGGACTGCGTTTTCATCCACATCTCATCGCTTTGACCTGATTGATGTTGGAGCTGAAAGGCAAGACGATAGAGGTCGATGAGATTGCTAACTGTTTTGGTTTTATTATATTGAGTATAGGCAGCAACCAATGAATCAATGTTTATCTCATGAACATATTTGGCCAAAAGGTTAGAATTTGCCGCTCTTAAGTCCTGAGGTGGCTTAGTCGCATAATTTTCAAACCATTGTTGCTCAAAGGCAACGTCAAGCTTAGAGTGAAGTTGCCTAATTGCTGCATGACCTTTCCTTAATTCTGCAGCTTTTTCATTGTTCATATCTTGAAAAGTCATGTAGTCCATCAGCTTTAGTAAAAATGCAGGAAATACGCTTTCAATGATAAAGTCCATCCAGGTTCTTTGAATTTTCAGCGTCGTTTCTATTTCTTCTGCGACTCTAACAAGTTCTCGGCGTAAGTAGACTGAATCTTTTAGATAAGGCTTGGTTAGCACATCTGCAGCTACCAATTGGCGATTATCCTGTTCAAACACCTGAGTTTCAGTGGGAATCTCTAGTTCTAATGAACGCATATATTTAAAAAATGCAGCATCACGTGCTCGACATAGGCGAGATAATTCCTCTTTGGTTGGAATATCTTGTAATACTACGGGTATCACAACTGCTTGTGCTTCGGGCGCAGGAGTCACTGATGTTGTTGTAACTGTTTCTCCATAAGACAAAAAATTAGTCAATGAAGAAAAGGTGCTTGAAGCCATGTTTATTATGCTGCCTACCGCCTCCAATAATTCATCATCCTCCTTGATGTTTTGAACTAAATGAGCATTGTCTTCATAATGAGCCAATTTTTCCCGATATTCATGAGTTTGCTGCATTGCCGTAATATAAGCCTGATAATGGGCTTGAACTGCTGTTGGAGCGCCTTGAACTTGCTCTTCAATGTTTATCGACATTTTATTGTTTGACATCACTATTTCCTTAGTAAATGATCAATTATTGCCATTATACCACAAAATGATGAAAAAAAGAACATATTGATGAAGTTCTTGAAATTACGAGTTGGTAAAGCGTAGCCATACCATTACCTATAAATCGAGCGTTATTTGAATTTAGCCATATAGCCAAATACAGGATCCCAGATCAATGTTTTGAGGGTCGAGCAGGATTCCACCAAATCCAACAGCGCGGATTTAGAATGCGTGGCTAACACAATCATATTGGCGGAGCCAGGCACTGGAATGCAGAGACTTGCTTGGTGAAATACCGATTTTAACTGCTGTAAGACGTGAAACTCTTGTTGGATCCCCACCAAATTTAAGGCTAAAAACCCACGCGGTTCTAGACGCTGTTTACATTGATAGAAAAAATCTGGCGTGGAGCAGGTTTTAGGAAACCCCGTGTCAGAATAAAGATCGATTAGTATATGTTGATAATTTGTCTGGGTTTGAGCTATGAATATTTGAGCTTCTTGATTCACAATAGTTAGGTCTTGAATGGTGTCGAGCCAGAAATACTGTTTAGCAAGTGCAATGACTTCTGCACTGGCCTCGACCGCAGTCAAAAAATGAGGTGGCAGGCGCTGCGCGGTGAGATGAATCACAGCACCGCCCCCCAATCCTAATAAACAAATAGGACCTGGCTGAGTACGAACGGCCAATGTAAAAGGGACAAGATAAGGCATGACCGCTTTATGCGGATGGCGGCGATGGATTAAAGTTTGGATGCAGGCATCATCTTGAAAAATAAGCCAACGGTAGCTTAAGTTTTGTTGAATAGCAGCGTATTCAGAACGATAGAGATCATAGCCGGCAAAGGTCTGTAAATAAGTGCTCATAGGCTAAGCATAGCAGTTTATTCTGTGAAAATGTATGGTAATATTGGGGCGGATCTGAGAGAGCCTAATTTGAAATCACAATCATTCCAAACAGCATTATCCATAGCGCATTCAGAATGGCAGCCGATAATAGTCCAAGCCTTGGCAACGATGGATCAAGATTATTTGCAAGGCCTAGCGGAGTCTGATCAATGGTTGCCAGGCTGGTCGCAATTGTTCGCCGCATTTTCTCAGCCCCTCAATAGGGTGCGTTATGTGTTGCTTGGTGAGTCTCCCTATCCTAGAAAACAATCGGCTAATGGCTATGCTTTTTGGGATGCTGCAGTGGGGGACTTGTGGTCTGAGAGTGGTTTGAGTAAAACAGTTAACCGCGCAACATCCCTGCGCAATTTATTAAAAATGCTGATGTACGCCCGTAATGACTTACAGGATGATTTTTCGCAAACTGCGATTGCTCAATTAGATAAAACCAATTATGTTCGGACTCTGGCTGAGTTGTTCCAGGCTTTGTTAGGGCATGGATTTCTCTTGTTAAATGCTTCGTTGGTCTATGAGCCCAAGCGAGTGGTGTACCATGCGAAGCATTGGCGCCCATTTATGGCCAGTATATTCCAACATCTGCATCAGGCTGATCCGAATATCAATTTGATTTTATTAGGTAATATTGCGCAGCAAATAGCGCCCACTGATTTGTTTCCTTGTTTTTTAGCGGAGCACCCTTACGTGATTAGTTTTGTTCGTAATCCCGATGTGGTGGCTTTTTTTCAACCTTTTAATTTATTGGCCAAGCACAAATGACACAAACAACCGTGGATGCAGAAGAAGTAGCAAAATTTGCGCGTCATGCAGCAGAATGGTGGCAATCTGATGGGGCGTTTCGTACATTACATGATATCAATCCGGTACGTTTGGATTATATTGAGCAGCATCTTGGTTTGCGAGATCAGCGTATTCTAGATATCGGATGCGGCGGGGGTATTTTATGCGAAGGGATGGCCAAACGAGGTGGGCGCGTGACGGGTTTGGATGTGGAGCCGGATGCGATTGCTGTGGCTAAGGCGCATGCTAATGCCGGGCATTTGAATATCGACTATGTCTGTCAACCTTTAGAAACCTGGGTTGCTGCCCCTTTTCCAATTATTACCTGTTTAGAAATGTTAGAACATGTCGCTGATCCACAAATGATTTTGACCGAAGCTGCGAGATTATTGGCCCCAGGGGGATATTTATTTCTCTCGACTATCAATCGAAGTACTATCGCTTATGCCAAAGTGGTGTTGGCTGCAGAGTATGTTTTAGGATTGTTACCTCGGCGAACACATGACTATCAACGGTTTATCAAACCTAGTGAATTGGCGGCGATGGTAAGAGCTGCAGATTTGGAGGTTTTGGATCTGGCGGGTCTGGCTTATTCTCCTCTGACCAGAACTGCTTCCTTAGTGACGTCGTTAAGCGATAATTATTTGCTGGTGGCTCGTTCCGCACAATAACGCTCTTGATAGCGTTTTTGTGCATATATTGCTTGTTCAGCAGTGACTGTGCCATTCGGCTGCCCATATAAATCAATACGTTCAGCCTCTGGTTTCTGCGCGGATAAATAAGCTTTGGATACCGTATAATAATTAAGTGCCTCACGAAGAAGTTTTTTACTGCAAGGAGGCGAGTCAAGGCGTTCATATACATCGATGATATCTTCTAAGATACCTAGTTTGAGTGGTTTCACCAGATGAGGTTTTTGAAAAAAAGCTTTGGGAAACTGCTCAATAAGCCAGCCCACGACCATCTGTTTTTCGGTTTTTATAGCCATAGTCTCAAGTATTTAAAAATTTATCCCCCAAAATTATCATAAGGAGCTCTTTGCCACAACAATTTTTAGTGCAGTTTTTGGTAACTATACCTTTCACGGATGAGTTTTAGGATTTTAGGCGAATTGATTTTTTTGTTTAGACTACGTTTAAAAGCGAGGAATAGTCTACTCTATTGCGAGTTTTTAAACGTAGTCTAAACGGAAAAAGCAATAGCATTCAATCCTAAAACTCATCCGTGGAAGGTATATTCAACTTTAACGCAAATCTGATGTTTTACCGAGCGTCAATAGTTGTGGTCAATAGATGGGTGTTTTGTATAAAATTTGCGGATATCACAATTTTATCCTAAATTTATAGGTATTAGGTGGTCCAACCTACAGGATGAGGTTATGAAAAAAATAGTGCTGGGTATCAGCTTGTCTGTGATGACTGCAATAAGTTTTTCTGAAGGTGTTCCGTTAGATGATTTCTACCAGGAGTCGAGCCAACTAGAAAAAGACTTGGTATCTTCGGCTGAGGCAAAAACTGGTAAGATCATTGCTTATTTACCTGGCTGGAGTACGCCTCCTGCTCCAGGTGATTTGGCCGCAGCCGGATATACGCATGTGATTGTAGCCTTTGGCGTATTTAGCACCGTTACACCTGGACAAATTATTTCTGCATTCGATTCTGTATCGCCAGCTTATATCAAATCGTTGCAAACGGCAGGGATTAAAGTATTGTTATCCTTAGGCGGCGCGTCCACAAATATCGTGAATACGACAGTAGATTTTCATTCCGTGCTGTCTAAAGTTTCAGATCCACAATGTTTTACGGAGGAATTTGTCAGTTCAGTTGAGGATATGCTGACGCAATATGGTTTTGATGGTGTGGATATTGATATTGAGCATGGCTTGATCGGGGCAGGGAGTTTTATCAAGCCTACTGGGGATATCGCAGTTTTGGCTAAAATTCTGCAAACCCTGCATAAGAACCATCCTGATATTTTATTGAGTTTGGCACCTCAAATGAGCAATATTTCTCCAACACAAGGTTTTGGCGACACGTGGGGAAATTACGCTTCGTTGGTAATGCAAACGGCACCGATTTTATCTTGGGTTGGCATTCAATTATACAACTCTGGGTGTTGTTTTGGGATTAATAGTATTTGTTATGGCTTTGATCCTCGTCATCCTGAAAAATATGTGGATACGTATGTGGCGATGGCTACCAATTTACTCGAGGATTGGCCTGCAAAAGACAGCGCAGATCGGGCAACAGGATTTCAACCCTACGTGAGTTATTTGAAATCATCTCAAATTGTTTTAGGGTTTCCAGCTGTTGATAAAAATGGTGGCACTGATAACTCGGTGCCTGTCGCTGACATGTCTGCTGTAAAACGCAGCATTAATTGTTTGCGGACCGCCACCACGAGTAGCACTAGTTGTAATGAATATACTGCTCCAAGAGCTTACCCGGATATGGGGGGCGTATTTGAATGGCAAGTCACCTACGATCAGAGTAATAATTACTATTTTGCCAAATCATTAAAGAATTGTGTTATGTCAGGGAATTGTGAGTAGATTGATATACCTTCTACGGATGAATTTTAGAGATTTTAGCCTTAAAAAGCGATAGCATAAAAACCTAAAATTCATTCGTGAAAGGTACATAAGCCGAGCCGTGACTTTAGGTCACGGCTCGGAAAATAATGGACGGTTATGCGATATGCGCATAATGTGAGTGTTTGAGGTAATTCCTATCTGGATAATACGCAAAAAGTACCGAACCACCTTTTAATAAATTAATCACAGGTTTAGCCAATTTTTGACTGATGGAAGGACATCCCCAGCTGCGGCCAGCACGTCCGGATTTGCGGATAAAATTGGGATCTACATACCAAGCACCATGCATGACTACGCGTCGATCATAAGCATTGTCATTAAAGCCTTTTTCTAACCCTTTTAAATTCAAAGAGAGACCGTTGGATCCTGAGTAAGTACTTTGAGTCACATAGGCCCCAAGGCTACTGGCTTTGCTGGAAGCTTGGTTAGAAAAATGATGTGGCGTGGTATCTCCTGAATTGACGCCATGCGCTACATAGGTGTTATATAGCAAGCGATTACGGTGCAAATCAAAAATCCATAGTCTTTGTTTAGAAGATGGCAGTGAATAGTCAATAACTGCTAAAAGAGGTTTTTTAGCGACACCGGATATCTGAGCTTTTTTGTACGCCGATAAAGCAAGTTTTAACACAGAACGATTCAATTTGGGTGCTGCACGGCTCAAAGAATTGGTTTTGGTATTAAGATTAAACGAAGTCGCAAAACTAGTAGAGTTCGTTATGAAATTTCCTATAAGGAAAACGAGTACAAATAACGTGATATAAGTTCGCATAATGCTCCATTTTTCTTTTAAATAACAAGCAATTATACCAAAAAATGAGTGCAATGTAAAATCTAGACGCTTTCGACGCGACTCGATCTTGACTTGCCCAGTGTGATTTCAGGAGATTTTAAGCTATACTGCGGCCATTATTTTTACCACTGTTGAGACTATATACTATGTTGGAAAATCGTCAACTTACTGCCCCTCAAGGATTACGTGCTCAAATAGACCACGCTTACCGAGCTCCAGAGCACCAAATGGTGCAAGATTTGCTGAAAGCCGCGCAATTAGACCCTAGACTGAATAGTGCTATCCGGACTGCGGCAATCAGTTTGGTAGAGGCGGTACGCGTTGGACGTAAAAAGAACGTGGGGATAGATTCTTTTCTAACGGAATACTCTTTGTCAAGTGAAGAAGGGATTGCCTTGATGTGTCTAGCCGAAGCATTGTTACGTGTGCCGGATGATCCTACGATTAATGGTCTGATCAAAGATAAAATAAGTTCAGTAAATTGGAAGTCCCACCAAGGCCAGAGTGATTCATTTTTTATCAATGCAACCACTTGGGCGCTTATGTTGACTGGCTCGGTCTTAGCCCCAGAAAAAGCTAGTACACGTTTGAATCAAGCGGTTATGACCGTCTTGAACCGTTCTGGAGAAGGCGTGGTACGTGTTGCCGTTGAAAAAGGCATGCGTATTATGAGTAAGCAATTCGTCATGGGACGTACCATTAAAGAAGCCCTCAAACGGGCTAAGAAAAAGGAATCACAAGGGTATCGTTATTCCTACGATATGCTGGGTGAAGCTGCTCTGACTCATCATGACGCTGAAAGGTATTTCAACGCCTATGCAGCGGCTATTGAAGCGATCGGTACAGAAGCCACGGATATTGGCAATATGGTTGACAAGCCTGGTATTTCTATTAAATTGTCAGCGTTGCATCCACGCTATCAGGAAGCGCATCGTGAGCGGGTGTTGGAAGAATTGGGCCCCAAATTGTTGGCTCTGTCACAAATGGCCAAAAAACACTCTATTACTTTGACTATCGACGCTGAGGAATCCGAACGTCTTGAGCTGTCTATGGATGTGATTGAGAGTGTATTTTCTGACCCTAGCCTGGCAGGATGGAATGGGTTTGGTCTTGCCGTACAATCTTACCAAAAACGGGCGTTTTATTTATTGGATTGGTTGGCAGATTTGGCTCGGCGTAATCATCGACGAATCATGGTTCGTTTGATCAAAGGTGCTTATTGGGATAGTGAAATCAAAAAAACCCAAATGCAGGGTTTGAGTGATTATCCGGTTTTTACGCGTAAAGTGTTTACTGATTTGTCTTTCCAGGCTTGCGCAAAAAAAATATTGACGATGACCGATGTGATTTACCCGCAATTTGCGACACATAACGCCTATTCTGTTGCTTTGATTATGAGTTTAGTGGGTGATTATCGTGATTTTGAGTTTCAATGTTTGCACGGTATGGGAACTGAATTATATGAGCAAGTCGTGCCCGAAAATTGTTACAATATTCCGTGTCGGATTTATGCGCCGGTTGGGAGTCATGAAGATTTATTACCTTATTTGGTGCGCCGCTTATTAGAAAACGGGGCTAATTCTTCTTTTGTGAACCGGATTGTCGATGAATCAGCGCCGATTGCGGAGTTGGTTCAGGATCCAGTCCAAAAATCAGAGGATTTGCTGAGCAAGATCAATCAAAATATTCCCTTGCCGGCTAATATATTTTTACCTGAACGCTCGAATTCTATAGGTATTGATTTATCTAGTCGGAGTGTTCGTGCCAGCCTGCAAGCTGATTTGGTTGCTTTAGAGCCATGGAATTGGCAAGCATCTCCTGTAATCGGTAGTCAAACCCTGCAAACGGGTACATTGTCACCTGTAGAATCGCCCCAGATCAAGCAAGCGGTTGGGCAGTATTTGGTGGCTACCGGGGAAGATCTTGAACTTGCCTTGGTTGAAGCTGAACGGGCATTTGCAACCTGGAGCAAGACCCCAGTTGCAGATCGCAGCATTTGCTTGTTGAAATTTGCTGATTTGTTAGAAGAAAATATGACTCAATGCTTGGCCATACTCTGTATGGAAGCGGGTAAAACTTGGTCGGATGCGATAGGAGAAGTCCGAGAAGCTGTTGATTTTTGTCGTTATTATGCAGCCCAGGCGACCAAGCTTTTGAGTGAGCCCACGCATTTACGTGGTTATACCGGTGAAACAAATACGTTGACCCTGCACCCACGCGGTACGATATTGTGTATCAGTCCTTGGAATTTTCCTTTGGCAATCTTCACGGGACAGATTGTGGCAGCGCTGATAACGGGAAATTGCGTGATTGCCAAGCCCGCTGAGCAAACCCCATTGATAGCGTTTCATGCGATACAATGGATGCGAGAAGCGGGATTTCCTGCAGGCGTTATCCAATTAGTAACCGGGTCTGGTTCGAAAGTGGGTGCGGCTTTGGTGGCTGATAAACGCATCAAAGGCGTCATTTTTACGGGATCAACGCAAACGGCAAATCGTATTCATCAAACCTTAGCTGCTCGAGAAGAAATTATTCCTTTGATTGCTGAGACTGGTGGTCAAAATGCAATGATTGTTGATTCGTCAGCGCTATTAGAGCAAGTCACGATTGATGTGATGAATTCAGCATTTGGGTCGGCTGGTCAGCGTTGTTCCGCGATGAGAGTTTTATTTGTTCAAGAAGATGTTTACCCTAGAATGAAAGAATTGTTACAAGGGGCCATGAGTGAATTGTGTATTGGCGACCCACGCTGGTTAACGACAGATGTTGGGCCGGTGATTGATGAAGATGCTTTGCTCGGGTTGCAAGCGCATGTCGCAACTTTGTCACAAAAGCATGAGATCATTTATCAATGCAGCTTACCTCAAGCTTGTAGTGCTGGTTATTATATGCCACCCACGGCGATTGCGATTGAGCATATTAGTGTTTTAGAGAAAGAAGTCTTTGGCCCAGTGTTACATGTGATTCGATATAAGCGTGACCAATTAGATGACGTGATCACACAAATTAATCAAACTGGATATGGTTTAACTTTAGGAATTCATAGTCGTTTAAATTCAACGGTTGATTATATTCGTGAACGAGTACACGTGGGCAATTGTTATGTCAATCGGAATATGATTGGTGCTGTGGTAGGTCTACAGCCGTTTGGAGGCGAAGGCTTGTCGGGGACTGGTCCCAAAGCAGGGGGGCCCTACTATTTGCAACGCATGTGTGTGGAACGAACTGTGACAGTGGATACGACTGCAGCTGGTGGTAACGCGAGTTTGATGTCAATTCCTGATTAAGTTAAGGAATCCATTCGTCGTTGTGTATAACTAATTATTTGAGTGCCTCCGTTCCTGCAGAAAATTAGCGTGAACGTAGGCATTTTGAATGTCAGAAAGCAGCACAAAGACTGGACAACAATCAATTATATCCAAACATGTTAAGTGCTATTTCTTCAACGGGAATGCCTGCCGCTAGCGCAGCTTGGGCTGCGTCATTACCAACAAAGCTGCTAGATGTAGTAGGATGTCTAATAGAACGGAACATACTTTGAGAAACTAAAGTTGAATGCGCTCGTGTCAATGGATTTTTTCTGGGCGCTGGAGCTGGCATTGCTTGGGTTTTTTGTAATGCTGCCTGTTTACACTCTTCCAAGGTTGGATCTAAAAACGCCTCCATTGCTTCACATAATTGCAAACTTAACCCATGTCCATGGGTTTGGCTGTACGCATAATACACGTAGTGGGTTGGATAAGATGCCCCATCACTTGCTCGATAGTCTTGACTGCCTATTTTCTGGGTATTAGGATACGTGCTCGAATTAAAAAATGGATCACGATCCAGCGGATCTAGTGCCACGTCTCTATTCTCCAGAACTGTCATAAATGTGTCGGTTTGATAGACCACGGTTCTTCCTGGTACTGCATAGACTGCGGTTCTTCCAGGCTTTGCCGCTTCAAAGGTGCCATCATCTTTCTTTATATAGACCGGAGCGGTATATCTTTTTTCGACTATCTGAAAATCTTCTGGTCGCCCACTATGTATGTCTTCCAGCGAAACTGGACAAGATGCGTAGAGAGAAAGACTCAAAGCAACTTCTCTATAATTCTGGTAACATCGTCGCTGTTCTGCGGAAGAGAGGGTTTCTTGATAAGCTGCTGACAAACCTTGAGCCTCTTGCAGCGCGTATCTGCATGCATCTTTTCGGAGATCTACTAGTCGCCTTTTTTGTTCTTCGTTTTCTTCGTTAAATGTTTGACCTTCTCTGAGCCTATCAAACTGCTTTTTATACAATGCTGCGTCATCAATGATGGCTTCTTTAGGGAATCTAGCGAATACATTCATGTATCGAGTGGTGAGTGCTTCTATACCTGGGGTTCGCACTTGCAAACTATTTTCGGCTGCAGCCACGTCGCGTCGTAGCTCCAATTGATTCCTCGCGCGGTGTATATTGGGTTCGAGTAGTACACGCAATCTTGCGATGCTGCTTGTGGGGCTCAGAATGATTTTGATTAAAGAGAAGTCATGACGGTTTTCCAAATTTCGGTTTCTCGCTAACCGTTCTTCAAAGACAATGAGGGTACTGGTTATACTAAGGAATGTGGCAGACAGCGCCCAAGGCAGTGCATTAAAAAACAAGAGTACATGTGGAATTGCGAATAGTGATGCGATCAGAATAGCCACGCCTACCGACACAAAAGTTAATTTCAATTGATTGTTATCCGGCTCTGCTCCTAGGAGGTGAGCAAGGCCCCACAGTAAGAGGACTGTTGTGTAAACAACAAATCCTATGTAACTTATAAGCAAAAGGGGTAATAGGTTCGGGAATGCTAGGATGAAACACAATTGAGGTATTACAATAGCAAGAAATAATGGTCTTGCAACACGCGCTATATAACGAAGTAAAAGCATCCCTCTAAACCTTGCACGGACTCAAAGTGGGATAATTGTAACAGATTGTTTTTAATAGTCAATTAATGTATTAATTGAGCATGGTTTGGTATTATATTCTGACATTCCCGCTTACGCAGGGCTGTCAGAATAGGTGCGATATCGATTTTATAAATTTCGTAATACGTACTGCAAAATACCGCCGTGTTTGTAATATTCTAATTCATTTCCGGTATCAATCCGACATAATACCTGAATGGTTTGTTGTTCACCCTGTGAGTTTTGAATGAGGACAGATAGTTTAGCCCCAGTCTGTAAATTTGTATCAAATTGTACAGTGATGCGTTCATCGCCTTTCAGGCCTAGGCTTAAACGAGTCGTATTGTCCATAAATTGCAAGGGCATGATGCCCATGCCAATTAAGTTGGAACGATGTATGCGTTCGAAGCTTTCGGCAATCACGGCTTTGACACCTAAGAGCAAAGTTCCTTTGGCTGCCCAATCTCGAGAAGACCCTGTTCCATATTCTTTTCCTGCTATGATCACCAAGGGTTGGTGTTCTTTCTGATACAGCATGGCGGCATCAAAAATGGGCATCACGGTTTGCGTGGGAATATGGCGAGTTACTCCTCCGACTATTTCTGGTGTCATTTCATTGCGGATCCGAATATTTGCAAACGTGCCCCGCATCATCACCTCATGGTTGCCGCGTCTGGCGCCGTAAGAGTTAAAATCGGCTTCAGCAACACCTTGAGATTTGAGATACAATCCTGCTGGCGAATTATTTTTGATTGAGCCGGCAGGAGAAATGTGATCGGTAGTAATTGAGTCGCCAAAGATCCCTAGAATATAAGCGTCATGAATAGGTTGTATTGGCGTAGGTTCTTTTTGTAAATTCTCAAAGAAAGGGGGGTGCTGAATATAAGTGGATTTTTTTGACCAACTATAGGTATGACTATGCTTGACTGGAATTGCTTGCCAGTCTTGATTGCCTTGGAAAACTTCAGAATAGACCTTATGAAACATATGCGAATTCACTTGCATTACTGCTTCTGCAATCTCGATGTTGGTAGGCCAGATATCTTTTAAAAACACATCCTGACCTTGTTGATCTTTACCTAAAGGTTCGTGGTTCAAATCATGCTTGGTATCTCCAGCCAAAGCAAAAGCCACGACAAGAGGAGGAGATGCTAGCCAATTTGCGCGAACCTGGGGGTGAATCCGTCCTTCGAAATTCCGATTACCCGATAAGACTGCGCTAACCACCAAATCATTACTGGTGATACATTCCGCTATGGGTTCTAGCAATGGGCCAGAATTACCAATACAAGTGGTGCAACCATAACCCACCAGGTTGAAGCCCAGCTCATTTAAATACTTTTGTAGCCCTGAATGTTGCAAATAATCAGTCACGACTTTTGAGCCTGGGGCCAAAGAGGTTTTGACCCATGGCTTGCTGGTTAAACCCTTTTCTCGCGCTTTTTTGGCTAATAGACCAGCGGCCATCAAGACTTCTGGGTTCGAGGTATTCGTACAACTGGTAATGGCTGCAATCACCACAGCGCCATGTTGTAGAGCGTAATCACTTCCAGCTACCGGGTAAGTGGTTTTCTGATCTTGTGCTTTGCCCAATTCAGATAAGAAAGTTTGAAAAGACTCGGGCAGCGTGGGTAAGGTGACTTTGTCTTGCGGGCGTTTGGGGCCGGCTAGAGAGGGCACTACGGTTGCCAAATCCAGTTCTAAAGTATCTGTAAAAATGGGATCAAGTTGGCTGGCATCATACCAAAGTCCTTGGGCTTTCGAATAAGCTTCCACTAGACGAATCGCATGCTCATCGCGACCTGTTAATTTTAAATAACGCAAAGTTTCTTGATCAACAGGGAAAAATCCACAGGTGGCACCGTATTCTGGCGCCATATTTGCGATGGTTGCACGATTGGCCAAAGGTAAATTGGCGAGGCCTGGGCCAAAATATTCTACGAATTTTCCAACTACGCCTTTTTTACGTAATTGCTCAGTAATCGTGAGAACCAAATCGGTTGCGGTTACGCCTTCCGCCAGTTTGCCAATTAATTTGAACCCTATAACTTCTGGGATCAACATGGATACTGGCTGGCCCAGCATAGCAGCTTCTGCTTCAATACCACCCACACCCCAACCTAAAATGCCCAAGGCATTGATCATGGTGGTGTGAGAGTCGGTCCCAACTAATGTATCTGGATAAGCATAGGTTTCATGACCAATTTGGGCATGCCAGACTGTTTGACCTAAATATTCCAAATTGACCTGATGGCAAATCCCGGTGCCGGGAGGTACCACTCGAAAATTATCAAATGCTTGTTGCCCCCAACGTAAAAACTCATACCGCTCGAGATTCCGTTGCATTTCAATCGCAGAGTTGGTGGCTAATGCGGAACTGCTGCCAAACGCATCGACCATAACCGAGTGATCAATAACAAGATCTACTGGGGTAAGGGGCGATATTTTTTTAGGGTCGGTCCCCATTTTTTCTAGGGCGGTGCGCATCGCAGCCAAATCTACCACAGCGGGCACGCCTGTGAAGTCTTGCATCAGGACTCGGCTGGGACGAAATGCGATCTCGTGTTGCGAGGTTTGAGTTTCCACCCATTTAGCAAGTGCTTTGATATCGTGCGTGGTGACGGTGCGTCCATCTTCAAAACGCAATAAATTTTCCAATAGCACTTTTAAGGAATATGGCAGACGTTGCATCTCTTTGCCGTGAATCGGTTCGATTTTTTTCAAACTGAAATAATGATAAGTCTTATCATCCACTTTTAAGGATTCTTTTGTTTGTAAACTGTCTACACCAATTCGCATCATGCTCTCCTAAAATAAATTTTCTTCGGTATCGTGCGGGTTGCCAGGACTGGAAGATTGCTCTTCGTCCATAGGCGGTAATTCATTTTCCATAAAATATTCAGTGATGGTATTGATTTGATTGGGTCTGGCGCGTAAACCGTTATCAGGGTTGATCCCCAGCGATACGATACCAGGCGGTTCGGTTAAGCTGTGCTCAGGCTTGCCATGTAAAGCGGGTTTCATGAAATCAATCCATACGGGTAAAGCTAAGCCTGCGGCATATTCATGCAAAGGTTGCGGGTTATCAAACCCAATCCAGGTGGTCACGACCAAATCACGATTGTAGCCGGCGAACCAGGCATCCATTTGGTCATTGGTGGTGCCAGTTTTTCCGGCAATATCTTGGCGATTTAATACTCTGGCTGCAGAAGCGGTGCCGTGTTGAATCACATTTTGGAGTGCAGTATTCATAAGAAATGCGGTTTCAGCTGAAATGACTCTGGGTGCCAGAACATCCGCAGAGATTTCTGTTTGCTCAGTCGGGGCTTGAGTAGGTTTCGCTTGGAGTAAAACATGGCCTTTGGTATTGGTAATGCGATCGATTAAATAAGGTTCTACTTTGTAACCGCCATTGGCAAAAATGGCGTAAGCGGCGGTCAAATCCATTGGCGTGACACTGAGCGTACCCAACGCCAAAGATAAAGTATGCGGAAAGGTTTCTTTTCTAAATCCAAACCGGGTTGCATAGTCAATGGTATATTCAACGCCAATATCATCAAGGATGCGAATAGATACCAGATTACGTGACAAAGTGAGTGCCGTTTTTAAGCGAGTAGGTCCGCCAAATTTTAAATTGTCATTATGCGGGCGCCATTCGGGTTGGCTCGGGTCGCGAATGACAATTGGGGCATCATTAATGACGGTGGCTAAGGTATACCCTTTGTTCAGCGCTGCAGCGTATAAAAATGGTTTAAAGCTAGAGCCTGGTTGTCGCTCGGATTGAGTAGCACGATTGAATTTACTTTTACCGAAATTAAATCCTCCGACCAAGGCCTCAATCCCGCCATCTTTGGGGTTAAGTGCAACTAATGCGACTTCCGCGTCAGGGTTTTGACTTAATAGACAGTGCTCTTGCTGACAGGTGACATACACGACATCACCTACAGCTAGGACATTATGAGCGCTAGTAGGTGCGCGTCCAACAAAGCCTTTTTTGAGTTCAGGGCGTGCCCAGGAAATACCATCCCAAGCCAAGGTCAAAGTTTGGTTTTTCTGATTGACTGCAGTGGCGCTGCGTTGGTCGACGGTTAGAATGACCACTGGTTGGAGATCGCCAATAGCAGCATATTGATGGAGTTTTTGATTACGAATACTCGGAGAACTAAAAGGAGATATTTTACCAATAGGGCCGCGATACCCATGGCGTCGATCGTAGGCCAATAAATGATCGGCAGTGACGTGATTGGCTGTGGTTTGTAAGCGACTATCGACAGTAGTATAAACCTTATAACCACGGGTATAGGCCTCTTGTCCAAAATGCTCTACTAAAGAGAGACGAATCATTTCCGCTACGTAGGGTGCATAAACCTCGGAATGCGTACCATGATAGTGTTCGGTCAAGGGTTGCTGTAAAGCTTCTTGATACTGCTCTTTTGAAATATATTTTTCTTCGTAAAGACGTTCTAGCACATGATCTCGGCGTTTTTTGGCGGCCAGGGGATTGATGATGGGGTTGTGGCTAGATGGCGCCTGCGGCAACCCAGCAATCATAGCCAATTGAGCAATATTCAGATCTTGTAAGGCTTTGCCATAATATACCTGAGCTGCTGCTCCGACCCCGTAAGCGCGATTACCAAGGTAAATTTGATTTAAATATAATTCTAGGATTTTTTCTTTGCTTAATTCCTGATCTATTTTAATTGCTAGCATGATTTCATTGAATTTACGTAAAAAGGTTTTTTTGCTATTCAAGAAAAAGTTACGCGCAACTTGCATGGTAATCGTGCTACCACCTTGTGATTTGCGATGGGTTTGAATCATAGAGATGGCCGCGCGACCTAAGCCCATAATGTCTACGCCAGGATGTTCAAAGAAACGCTGATCTTCTGTGGCAAGTACCGCATGCACCAAGGTGGGAGGAATTTGATCATAGGGTATGGGAATGCGTCGCTTTTCACCGTATTCTTGAATTAATAAACCATCTTTGGTGAAAATTTGGAGTGGCACCTGAAGCTCTATGGTTTTTAACGAAGCGACATCAGGCAATTGGCTTTGCGCATACGCGTACAGTATGACGACAACGGTGATGACTACAAACAATAAACTCAGCAATGCCCAGAGACCGGATTTCCAAAAATAGGATATTTTTTTCAAGAAGAGTACCTTCAACGTATTGAGCACATGCAACATCTAATTATAAACGTTGGGGCAAAGGTTGCAACTTTATTTGTAGTTGATATGCAGCCGGCTTGATGGGTGCTATCCATGTGTTGGGTCATGTCGTCAAAGCAAACACTCTAGTCGGCGCACCGCTTCCCCCTTCAATTTTCATGGGCGCCACGATGAGCTGTGAACCGACAGGGGGTACTGAGTCTAAATTCGCCACATTTTCTATGCCAAATACATTAGCACCTAAAATAATTTGATGCGCTTTAAAGTCGACCGAAACACCGGGATCGAGACTTGGGGTGTCCAATCCAACACCTTTGATCTGTTTGCTTACCAAATATTCAGCAGCTTCTTTAGACAATCCTGGAAAATGGAGATGAGTTACATCGCCAAATTTATCAGTTCCTAAATAGTGTTTTTTGTTATCCCAATAGTGACCCCAACCTGTGTAAAATAGCACGATATCTTGAGTATTCAATGGACGGTATTGGTGTTCAAAATTTTTTATATCTTCTACCTGAATGGCATAGTCTCTGTCGTGTGCCACCTTTTTTTCCACATGAATCACCACTGCGTTACCGATTAATTGGGTCACAGGAATTTCATCTACTGTATGGCCATATTGAGAAAAATGACGAGGTGCATCAATATGCGTACCGCCATGTTCAGGGGCACAAAAATGATAGGCTGAATAAAAATACCCTTTGGGGGTAAAACCAGAAAAAAACTTTTCCAAATGAAAGCCTTTTTCGGTAGGCCAATAAATAGTTTTATGGTTGAAAGGATAGGTTAGATCGATAGGTTTAGACGGATGCGCTTGTAATGCTGCACATGGAATCATAAGAGATAACAACCACTTCAACATGCCATTGTTTCGTTTCATGGATTCGTCCGTAAATATATTAAGTCATAGATCATTGTAATGTTCAAACTCAACTGACACAACTAGGTAAGTCCTGTAGGGTTCTTTTTAGAGATATGCTCTGTTATGATTATGCACATTATGAACTTTTTGGAGATATGAAAATGAAAAAAAGCATATTCTTAGTCTTGATGTCTATGGCTTCTTGGGTGAATGCGGATTCGCTTTGTAATTATTTATTCGACATAGTTGTGAAAAATAATACTGGCGTGCAGTGTCATTTGATATACCAAAACGTACGTATGGGTAATTCAATGTCTAGAGGCAAGACTGTGCATACGATTGAAAATGGCGAACAAAGTCTTCCCTTTACGTTTGAAACTACGATCGAATTTGTCAATGAAGCGGTCGATGTGGATTTAAGTTTTATCTGTGGTGAGGATAAAATGGCTACTTTTTCATCCAAAAAATCGCTAACAAAATATATTGTGTACAATGCCCCCACTTTTGAAGGCAATACATCCTCGCTTTCAAATATGGATGCAGACTTTGTAGTAAAACCGCAAAGTTGTTATATTTCCAAACCTAGACCAGATACCATGATTTGGACACTGCATTAAAAGAAAGACGTGCACGCTGTTTTCAGCGCACAATATTTTTGATGTAATTGTAAAACGGCTTGCTCTAGATCTTGGAGAGAGCCGTTGTTAATAATAATATCATCCGCCAAACTCCGATAAATCTTCTCATCAGCTTGCGCTTGGACGATTGCTTGCACTTGCTCTGCAGTATGTTGGTCGCGTTGCATGACGCGTTGTCTTTGGATGCTGGGCTCTGTTAGAACTACCAAAGTGCGATTCAAATAGGGATAGCTACTTTTGTCAGATAATAATGGAATTTCGACTATATAATACAATGTTGGCGTACTTTGCAGGCGTGCTTCAATTTCTTGTCGAATCAAAGGATGGAGTAATTGCTCTAACCAATTTCGTTCTGCTGGGTGTTTAAAAATCATGTCCCGTAACAAGCGACGGCGTAATTCACCGTTGGCGTCCAAGAAATCCGTTCCAAAATGCGCGATGATGTTTGCTAATGCAGGCTGATCTTTTGCAGTAAGTTGTCTAGAAATGTGATCCGCATCGATGAGTTCCGCACCTAATTGGACAAATAACGCTGCAACGGTGGATTTGCCACTGGCGATAGGTCCGGTTAAGCCTACGCAGTACATGGTGTGATTTCTTCTATAGCAGCACAAATGGCGCGTTCGGTTATCTCAGTTAATTCATCAATCGTTTGGTGTGTTGTATTCAGGGGTGGAAACCAATAAAGCGTGGGGCCGATTGGCCGGAGTAAAGCTCCTTCGCGTTGCGCGGCTTTGGCCAGTGCCTGACTGAATTGCTCACTATTGGGGCCCTGATAATCTGCTGCTACGATAGCGCCTAACATTCTCAAATTGGTAAATTGGCCTGATGCTTGGATGACGGCCTGAAAATTGCGATGCATATAGAGCCCTAAATCCCGAGCTTGTTGCGGGATTTGTTCGCTGCGCATGGTTTGAATGGTTGCCAATGCTGCGGCGATGGCTAGGGCATTGCCACTGTAAGTATGTGAGTGAAGAAAGCAGCGTTTGGGATCTTGTTCCTGATAAAATAAATCATAGAGCGCGTGGTCGATGAGCACGCAGCTCATGGGTACTGAGCCAGATGTTAATCCCTTGGAAAGACAAATCATATCCGGGTCGATGCCAGCATGCTCACTAGCGAACCATTCTCCTGTGCGTCCCAGACCGGTCATGATTTCATCTGCAATAAGATAGATGTCATGTTGCCGCGCAAAAGCTGCTAATTTGGTTAAAAAATCAGCGCTATACGGACGTAAGCCGTTGGCTCCCTGAATAACCGGTTCGATGATGAGCGCGCAAATCTGAGATTTTATGCGCTCCAGCTGAGGTAATACGGCTGCCCACTGATCGGTTGCATCTGACCAAATAGGATCTTGTTTGTCATTGACGTAAGGAATCGGATCTATAAAATGGCAGTGGATGCCTAATCCCTCCCAAGCATGTTTATACATGCCCATGTCGCTGACACTCAAAGCCCCCAATGTTTCACCATGGTAGGCATGGCGTAGGGCGGCTACTTGATTTCTTTCAGAATGCCCTTTGAGCTGTGCAGCTTGAATGGCTAATTTCAAAGCAATCTCTACTGCGCATGCACCATCACTGGCGAAAAAAATATGTTGCTTATGACTAAGTGCCGCTAATTCTTCTGCCAAGGCTACTAAATTAGGATGCGTTGTATTGGCAGGCATGACATGTTCAAAACAATCTAATTGCGCACGGATGCCAGCGAGGACGGCGGGATGACCATGGCCTAAAGATTTGCACCACCAACTAGAAATAGCATCGATCAACCGTCCTTGATCGGTTTGAATATACGATCCTTGCGCTGAGGTAACGACCAGCGGCGGATCTTGCTCAAAAGTTTTCATAATTGAGCAAGGATGCCAAATATGGTTCAAATCTTTTGCAATGAGCGTTTCGAAATTCATGGTAGTTTTTTCTCTATACTGTTGACAAACATAGTAAGAACTTTATCATGATCAAGAATTTTAACACAGGACTGACGCAAAACGCCGTTCTCTACGTTTAATTTTTTTTTAATTCGGTCATTTTCTTTGTCTAAACGCCCTCGTTAAAAAAAATTTTGCCTAGACATCGTGGTTTTGGGTAAGTTCTGTAATATACAGGTGTACCGAATGAATTCTTCCCAGCGTTGGACAATGGCTCAAGTGGCCGACATTTATACTTTGCCGTTCCCTGATTTGTTGTATCAGGCGCAAACGGTTCATCGTGCGCATCATAATCCTGCCAAAATTCAATTGGCGCAATTATTAAGTATTAAAACCGGCGCATGTCCAGAGGACTGTGGTTATTGCGCGCAAAGTGGTCATCATTCCACACATGTTGAGAAAGAAAATTTGATGTGTGTTGAAGACGTTCTCGCCAAAGCCCAAGAAGCGAAAGCAAATGGCGCAACGCGTTTTTGCATGGGTGGCGCATGGCGTAGTCCTCCGGAAAAAGCGATGCCTGCTTTGGCGAATATGATACGTGAAGTGAAAGATTTGGGTATGGAAACTTGTATGACTTTGGGTATGCTGTCGCAAGAGCAAGCTGAGACTTTGAAAGAAGCCGGCTTAGATTATTACAACCATAATATTGATACCTCACCTAGTTACTATGAAAAAGTTATTACGACTCGAAGCTTCGGAGATCGGTTGCAAACTTTAGAGCGCGTTCGTCAAGCAGGGATTGCTGTATGTTGTGGCGGTATTCTTGGTATGGGTGAAACCCGTGAAGACCGCATAGAGTTTTTATTAACCTTAGCAAATTTAGAAACGCCGCCTGAAAGTGTGCCTATCAATCGGTTAATTCCTGTTGCAGGGACTCCTTTGGCGAAAGCAGAGCCGGTAGAAGGTATTGAATTGGTGCGGACAGTCGCTGCTGCACGGATTTTGATGCCAAAATCGGTGGTGCGTTTGACAGCAGGGCGTACTGAAATGAGTGATGAATTGCAAGCACTGTGTTTCTTAGCTGGGGCTAATTCTATCTTTATCGGGGATAAATTGTTGACTGAAGCGAATCCTCAGATGAGCAAAGATGAGAGTTTATTTACCAAACTGGGTGTAGAGGCCTGTGTCGCTTGAGCATGATGACTACTGGATGCAATATGCACTAAATCTTGCGCAAAAAGCTTGGGATATAGGTGAAGTGCCGGTTGGAGCGGTTTTGGTTGATGCCAACCAACAAATATTAGGATCTGGGTATAATCAGATGATTCTACAACATAATCCCTGTGCGCATGCAGAGATCATTGCTTTGCAAGCTGCAGGGAGTGCAGTCCAGAATTATCGGTTGAATCAAACAACTTTATATGTGACGTTGGAGCCCTGTTGTATGTGTGCGGGCGCCATGGTCCACGCGCGTTTGCAACGTTTGGTATTTGGTGCGTATGATCTGAAAACAGGCGCTGCAGGATCGGTATTTGATTTACTTGCTGGAGATAAATTAAATCATCGTGTGACGGTCGAAGGGGGCTGTTTGGCAGAACCTTGTGGAGCGTTACTGAAAAATTTCTTTAAAGAGCGCCGGTGATTGTGAACGTGTTTCAAACATTGTGTTATTCCCGCGTAGGCAGGATGATACCGTTTAGGGCGCGTTCATCTCGTGTTATTGAATGTTGACTGTGTACGTTGCCTAATATTACGGTTCCTTTTTCTATTATTTTGGGCTAACATTGAATTTATCTTTTTAATGCATTGAGTGTTAGTGATGGCTAAGCCCACGGATGAGTTGCCAGGCGTTTCTCCAGGTGATAAGAAAGAAAAAGATGCCACACAGCTTATCGACGCTCACCCAAAGTCTGCTGATAACTCTGAATCTGAGACTGTAGAAGAAAATTCTTACAAAGAAGAAATTACACCCATTCAGTCAGTTACTGAAGCGGAGCTCATGAGTCCCGAAGAAAACGCTCCCAAAGAAGAAGAGATTCAATCCATAGACCCTGAGACTACGCCTGAAGATGAACTCACGAGTTCAGCTGAATACGTTTCGAATGAAGAGGACCTTCAGTCGAATGATGCTGAAGCGGAATTTTTGACTTCAGATGGCCAGGATCCCACTGCAATTTCTATGCAGATTGGGCTGGGGGGCGGTGCTGAGAATGTAGATTTTTTAGATGAAGATAATTTGCTGCAACAGGTAGCAGGCGTATTTGTGCTATGGTGGCATTGGGCTTATTTTGAGATTACGGTGACCAGTCCAAGTTTGCCAACTTATAATCCTCCCAAAATAGTACATCCAGCGCTTGTCTCTGGAACGGATGATTATGAGTTTGTATATGATATCTGTGATCGGGGTTACAAATTAAGTACCTCAAAAGGCGAAGAGATGTACTCTGTCGGCATGTCTATGTGCAAGATGTTCTATACTATTGAAAAAATGATTTATATTCTGGTTAAGCGCATCAAAGATGAGGGAATTAATACCGAGGCGGAAGTTCAAGTGACATTTGATGGCCATCTTCTCGCCCAACGCAAGGCATTTGAATCGATTATCAATTTGAATTATAACGTTGTGGTAACGAATTTTGATCCTGGCAGTTGGGGAGAGCGCTATTTGGAAATCGTCAAACGTCTTTCCGATCGTGGGTATGGTTATCCATCCGAGGCACCACGAGAAATATATAAAATTAACAAGCGTAGCACCACACCTTCGAAGCCTTGAGCTTTAGCTTTAGTCAAGAGCCTTCTCTGATGAGGACAAGGCCTCTATTCTCTTCGAACGGATTACAGAATTGTGCTTACTTTTTGGCTAGTACGATATCAATGACATGCGTGTCTTGATAGGGAAACGTGAATATAGTATTGAATAAACGCTTAATGCGTTGAAGTAAAAAATTTCTGGGTAGCATCTTGATGGATAAACTATTTAAAAACCAAGTGCCCTCGATGCCAAATAAAGCTAATTCATCAATATTGTTTAAAGTAATAGGGATACGCAAGCGATGGTGCTCTAGGATAGTGAATTGGTGTCGGTGTAATGCTTGGAGTAATTCTTCTTCTCCAGAGGCTACCGTCGTGTTTTTTACTACTGCTTTGTAATAATGTCCCACAATACTACTCAAAATAGATTCGCGTGCAATAAAATCTGCCAAATGTTGTTGCGCAACCGGAAAGGACTCATAGGTTGTGGTAATAATGGAGAAATGACCATTCTTGCGCGTTAGCATCTCTGCTTGTTTAAACAAGATAGGGATGGGAACGTAGGCATTAATAAAATGCGCTAAGATTAAGTCCTGGCTATGTAATGGCAAATATTGAGTTGCTTGGGCAGCGCTGGCTTCAATGGTATTTAAATATAAGTCTGCTCGTGCGCGTTTTAACATCTCTCCCGATACATCGATGCCGGTGAGTTCGGCGGCAGGAAATAATGGCTTTATTTTGCGCAAAAAAGCGCCGTCTCCAACCCCCAGATCCAAAACCTTAATATCAGGTTTGCAACCAATGGAGGCTTGTTTTATTTGCTGAATGGCAGTGTGGTGACTTTCAGTAATGGAACCAAAACAATCGGCAGTGGCGTATTGACTTGCAATTGCGTTATAGATGGCCTTAACGGGCATTCAGAAACCTCTAGCTTTTTATTATCCTTAGGCAGTATATCTTTAATTCATAGAAAATTGCGAATTCTCTAGAATAAAATATACCTATTTTCATAACACTGTTCTATTTTTGTATCTATTCACCATAATTCCACATGGCCGCTCGGTAAAACGTCAGATTTGAGTTCAGTTGAAAGGCGTCGCATGGCTGCTTATTTTTTTGCCAAAATGACATCGATAATATGTGTATCTTGGTAGGGAAACGTAAAAATTTTACTAAAGACACTTTTAATGCGTTGAAGCAAAAAATTTCTTGGTAATATTTTTACAGATAGGCTATTTAAAAACCACCCCCCCTCTATGCCAAATAAGAGTAGCTCATCAACACTGTTTAACGTAATGGGGATTTGGAGTCGTTGATGTTCCACAACTTCAAACTGATGCTGTTGCAAAGCTCGGATGAGTTCGTCTTTGTCTGTCGCTACAGTTGTGTTTTTTACGACGGCTTTATAATAATGTCCGACAATACTGCTTAAAATAGAGTCGCGGGCAATGAAATCGGCTAAAAGCTGTTGTGCAACAGGAAAAGATTCATAAGTAGTCGTAATAATTGAAAAATGTCCGTTTGCTCGCGTTAGCATTTGCGCTTGCTTAAATAAAACCGGGATGGGGATGTAGGCATTTACAAAATGAGCGATGACCAAATCTCGGCTATGGTTTGGTAAATAACAAGTTGCTTCTGCAGCACTTGCTTCAATCGTATTGATAGATAAACCTATTTTAGCATGGTTTAACATCTTAGCTGATACATCAATTCCTGTGAGCTCTGCCATAGGAAATAACTGCCTAGTTCTACGCATAAAAGCGCCATCACCAACGCCAAGATCCAGGATCTTGATTCGAGGTTTTTGGCCAATAGTCGACTGTTTGATTTGCGCAATAGCGCTACTGTGACTTTCAGTGATGGAGCCAAAACAATCTGCTGTCGCGTATTGGCTTGCAATGGTATCGTAGATGGCCTTAGCCGTCATTCAGCAACCCCTAAATTTTTACTATCTAGGGAGTATATCTTCAATTTATGGAAGATAGCGAATCTTCTGGAGTAAATGTTAAAAAATTTATTGTTTTTTGTTAAATTAAGATCAGCATGATTTTTTTATGTCAGTTCCTCGTCAATATTCAATCTTGAGTTAAGTGCTAATATTGCGTTCTTTTAAACGATTGCTCACGCAAAAAGCGCAGGACAGTAGGGCCTCTTTGACTAGTTTCCTTTGTTTCCGCGTTTGATAGTGCTATCAATATCACTGGCTTTCGGAGAAGGCTTCTGAGCAATAATTGGATCCAGCTCCTGCATACCTTTAATTATTCGTTTCATATATGATTGTTTTTTTTGTTGCTCTGGTTGTTTGTGGATCACAAAACTACCTGTGTCCAACTCCGTATCGACGTCTGCAGGAGGTTTATTATCCTGGAGCATATCTCCTTTTGTAGGAACCCTTACAAAGGATCCTGAATCTAATCCCCTATCTGAGTCATGTGGCTGAACATGAGGTGTGAGTGGTACCAGCCTAAAAGTGCTACTATCGAATGGCTCACCGTTGTCTGCGAATTCATGAGCGTCGATAATATTCTCAATGGGGCTATAATTTGGCGATTCATCCGGCGATGTCGTCAATGAGGAGGAGTTAGGAGATGGTGAGATGGTCTGAAAGTTCAATAAACCATCTTGACGCATTTGAATATGCCTGAGTTTTTCCATATCAGACGTTTCAATCATTGGAGTGGGCATATCTTCAAGTATTTCAAAGTACCATTTAATTTTCTCTGGCATGACAGGCAGGGCTGGTAATTCTTCTATTTTAGTCACTTCAGGGATAGGGACACCTAAGAAAGAGCCTGCTAGTCTCATAGAGCCCGCTTTCTTTCTGTTTTCTGTTGCAATGATCCGATCTATTTTTTGCAAATAGTCTTTTATTTCTTTAGCAGCATGCTCAAAAAATCTGACTCGTGGGTCTGAATATAGTTCTGTCGTAACGTCTTTTTGCTTTAACTCTCTCCATTGTTGCCGTAATTTGGGGGTAAATTGTTGAGGTGCTTGGATGAGTTGTCGCATGAGTTCTACTTCTCGCGCATTGCTGAGATTTTCTTGAGGGGATAGTGTTTCGATTTCGGCTAAGAATTTTGAATGTGGCAAATGGATTTTGGTTAATAAATACTGAAAATGTACAATTTCCATTCTGTCATGCGGATCTGTGCGAGTCAATTCTTGAATCAAAGCGAATAGGTTCTTTTGGGTTCTGCTTGCTTCACCGAGGATCGAAGTAATCGGCACCCATTCCAGGAACATCTCAGGTGTCAAACCCTCTATATGGATCGATGACATGACAAATTCCTTCAAAGCCATCCCCATTTGATAAGACATAAAACTTGGCATATCTAATGTGATTCGGAACGCTTTAGTAGGATTAACTGCTGTCATTTGTTTGTTAAAACAGACTCGATATTCAGGAGGCGAAAAAGTAGGGGTGCTCGAGACTTCATTGCCTTTTGGACTTTTTTTGTTAGTGATGGTTTTGCGATCGCTCACTTTAATGGTTTTGCCATCAGTTAAGAAATTGGAGAGTTTGATGTCGGGGTGATAATGGCCTGATTCGATGAGTTTTATACAAAAATCACTGAGTTGCAAAAATATGTTTTGGGTTTCTCGTCGCAAATCATCTGGTGAAAATTCAAGCAGAGAGTAAGCATAATTATCTAACGAGCCTTTTTCTACATATTCACTTAAGACAACAGGGCGATACGTTTCCAGGTAGCCTTCTTTGAAAGGCAACATCATCACATAATATTCTTCAGAAAAATACTCACTGACTGGATACGTTTGAAGCACTTGCTCATTGACTAATGAGTTTCGATCTTCTACTCGCAATACCAGTTGTTTGTCTTCTCCTTCTACATTCAAAGTAAAATTGCGATTGTTACCCGTCCTTTCTCCCAATTGATTGGTCTGAAATGTCTCAAATTCTTGATCAACAGCGCCTCGTAGGGCTTCCATTTTTGCGTAACAAAGTGATAAAAAATATTGGCTTCGGGCGTATTTATCTTGCAAATCAAGATCATTGTCAAATTGATGCATAATAATTTTACTATATTGGATATATTTTGTTGTTTCTTCTTCATTTTGGCTATCTGTCGCGTTTGCCAACAAAGCATTACGCGCTTGGAGTGCAGAAAAATAATCCATATCACTGCTTGGTACGCTGGGAGCATATTGGGTAATGGCAGCAGCAAATTGAATATTCTTTACCAAAGTCGATCCATCGCGGGAAATACCATAGCGTTGCAGATGGGCTTCAAAGCTTTGTTGTCCCAAGGAATTTCTCCATTCGGTAAGCTCAATGTCTGGTACGCAGGTTTCGATATAATGATTTATTTTTTGCAATAAAAAAATTTGTTCTATTCTTGACGTGTCTGCATCGAGTTGATTATAGGCTGTGATCAATTGGGCAAGCACCGGGTGTCTAGTGGTTGACGATAATTGGATTAGATTTTTCATTTTGCTCACATGTTACTTGTATATTGCTTAATTATAGACAATATTTTTCATTTGGCCTTTTTTTGAACATGGGGATTGTTTTTTTTGCGAATTAACTTGATTAACATTGACGTTCTGAGGGATGATTGTTACCATCATCTCAAAAATTTACGAGATCAAAACATGCAATTTATTGACCTAAAAACCCAATTTCAGCGCGTAGAAGAGCAAATGATGGCGCGGATTAAAAAAGTCTTAACGCACGGGGCTTTTATTATGGGCCCTGAGGTCGCTAATCTAGAAGCTGCTTTGGCCGAATTTGTTGGTGTGAAACACGCCTTAGGCGTTTCAAGTGGCACTGACGCATTATTGATTGCTTTGATGGCATTAGAGGTCGGACCAGGTGATGAAGTCATCACGTCCCCCTTTAGTTTTTTTGCCACCGCGGAAGTGATTCTGCTGTTGGGCGCCAAACCTGTTTTTGTAGATATTGATCCCAAGACTTATAATATGAATGCCCATGCTTTGGAAGCAGCCATCAATCCTAGAACCAAAGCCATTATGCCAGTCAGTCTCTATGGCCAATGTGCTGATTTGACTGCCATCAATGCTATTGCAAGTCGTCATCACCTGCCTGTGATTGAAGACGCTGCTCAAAGTTTTGGTGCAAGTCATCATGGCCAAAAATCTTGCTCATTAACCACGATTGCCTGTACCAGCTTTTTCCCATCTAAGCCTTTGGGATGTTACGGAGATGGCGGTGCTTGCTTTACGCAAGATGCTGAATTAGCGCAACGCATGGAAGAAATTCGCAATCACGGGCAATCCAAGCGCTATGTGCATACCCGTTTGGGTATCAATGGACGTTTAGATACTCTGCAAGCGGCAATTTTATTGGAGAAAATGCAATTGTTCCCAATAGAAATCGTGATGCGTGCCAAAGTGGCACAGCGTTATGCAGAGCGTTTGCCTAAGGAAGTCGTGAAACCCTATATTGCCCCGCATAATACCAGTGTTTTTGCTCAGTATACGGTCCAAGTTCACAATCGTGACCGTGTGCAGCAAGTGCTACATGAACAAGGAATTCCCACGGCGGTTCATTATCCCATCGGCTTGCATCGCCAAGCCATTATGCAAGCGCTGCATCCCGACCAAGCGGCGTATCCCCATACAGATTATGCAGCGCAAGTCGTCATGAGTTTGCCTATGCATCCCTATTTGACTGAGCAAGACCAAGATAAAATTTGTGACGCTTTATGTGCAGCGTTGGTCGACTACGAACCAGCGTAACGTATGCGTTTATCCGAGTCGTGACCGTTAGGAGCGGACATTTATGGGTTATCAGTGCCGAGCTTAACCCATAAGAGTTGCCCTTGCTTGCGCACGCCTCGGCTATACTTTAATGACACCTTAATGTTCCCTTAATAAAACTTGTGTACAATGACCGGCAACGGATTTTTTACACAACGGAAAGTAAAACATAGCTGCATGTTGTTCAAACAAATGACAGTTATTCATGAGGGAGAAGTAATCATGTTGATTTTAACAAGACGTATCGGTGAAACGCTGATCATTGGCGACGATGTTAACATTACTGTATTGGGTGTCAAGGGCAATCAAGTGAGATTAGGTATCAATGCGCCTAAAGATGTGTCTGTGCACCGTGAAGAGATTTATTTACGTATTCAACAAGAAAAGCAAGATGTTGATGTCGAAGAAGAAGTTGAAGCTATCTAAGTAGGTGGCCGTGTTAAAAATTACCGGTAACGTGAGTCAGTTTTTGTCAAGCAAAAGTATGTATTGCTTTTTTGCCTGTCTATTTGCGACTCACGTTTTTGCTGCTGACATTCAAAATGTAGGTCAAGTCGAACAATCGATTCTTTTCGAAAACGGAAAAACCAAATCGATTACCCTGGAAAGCTATGAGCTTTCAGACCGAGCGCAACGCGCACTTTCGATGCCATTCAAGGGACAACGTCAATCCGTTGTGAAAAAATCTTTTACTGCAGCACCTCCGCTATTATCCAGCTCTGTACAATTAGGTATGAATACTGTTCCTGTTTTAGAGCAGGGACGCCATGGTACTTGTGCCATGTTTGCAGTGACAGCTGCTTTGGATGCCACTTTAAATAAAGGTCAATATACCAGCCAATTATGCCTATTACGCTTAGGACAGTACCTTGAAAGAACCAATTGGGTTCCTAGTGGGTGGCAAGGTTTCAGCGGCGCTATTTTATTGGTCGATCGCATCAAGCAAAATGGAATTATTTCCCTGGAAAATCAAAAACGGTATGGTTGCGGGGGACAATTTTCTTATCCCGAGAAAGATCCGGTGCCAGAGGGAGACATGTCTTTAAAAGATTATCTTAAATATCGTGAAGAACTGCCTACAGACAAAGTTGCTTGGTCGTTTTTATGGTCTAAATATGGGTTTTTATTTGAAGAAAATGCGGTAGAAAAAACCAAAATGGCATTGAGCAGAGGAAATCGCGTGGTGATTGGGCTGATCTTGGCTAGAGTTTATTTGGGCGTGGCAGGTGCTACAGGAACTCATCATGTTCCAGATGATACATGGGTACTGACTCGCGAAATAGAGAATGGAATTGACCGCAATGTAGAAGGTCACGCATTGATTGTGACGGGATATGATGATAAAGCTTATGCGGTTGATCGAAACGGGGATAAGCATCGCGGGTTATTTACGCTCCGTAACTCTTGGGGCCCCGATGTGGGTGATAAGGGTAACTTTTATATTTCTTATGATTATTATAGCTGGTTAACGGTTGAGGCAATTCAAATAGGTCGGCCTATTCATTAGACTTCTTGCATAACCTGTGAATTTTGATTTTGTGCAAGGCACAAACATTTCGAGGAGTGGAGTTTACCTGTGTCAATGAGCACCGCAGAAACGTTTTTAACGCCGCAATAAAAAAAAAGGCGCAGGTTATGCAAGAAGTCTATTAACGTGAAAGCACCGATGCTTCTCCGCTAGCAATCTGCCTGAGCACGTGATTCTGATCCAAAACCAGCAACTCTCCTTGCGAATTGATTCCTTGAGCAACCCCTCGAATAATTTGATTGCCTTGCAAAATCTCGACATTTTTGCCGTCTAAACAATCAGAGGCATGCCATTGCGAGAGAAAATAGGGAAATCCTGCTGTTTCGAACCGTGTGATATATTGATGAATATGAGTCAACAATTGAGCAATAAGCTTATTTCTATCCATAGTTTTCTGAGTAATGTCATAGAGCGAACACCATGGTTTGAGCGGTGCGTTTTCAGATTGATGTGCATGTGAATCGCTATTTACGTTGAGCCCAATTCCTATGATGACATACACGCCTGTAGTAGGGTGCTGAATGGTTTCCAATAAAATGCCACACAGTTTTTTATCCTGCCAGAGCAAATCATTGGGCCATTTAATCTGGATGCCTTCTGCGATGTTTAAAGACTTCAGCGTTTCTAGTATTGCAAGACTGATCACGATGCTCAATGTAGATAATAAATTGCTTGGATTGGGAAAATGCCAACGAAAGGAACAGTAAATATTTTCAGCATGTGGTGAGAACCAAGTACGCTGAAAGCGACCGCGTCCGTGAGTTTGAGTTTCTGCGCAACATAAGGCAATGGCTTCGTGGGTAGTGAGCTCCTTTAGATAGCGATTAGTCGAATCGATACTGTCTAAGACATACAACGCCAGCTGCTTATGAAACCCTGCTTGGGTTAGATGCTGTCGAATGATGTGTTCATCTAAAAGCATGAGCATCCTCAGTAAGAACACGATAGCGCACTGTTTGAATGGCTGGATGATGGCATATTGCTGCAGAGCATGCAATTCTAGGCATGAATGATCGCATATGCCAGGATACCGCATGGCGATTATCCATGATGTCATTGTTCTCAGATACCCCCACAGGTACGTCAAAGCTCTTTGTCGGATAGGATAAACCCATCCCACATGCCTTGATAAAGGCTTCCTTTTGAGCCCAAACATGAAAAAAAGCCAAAGAACGCATGCTAGGTAGCATTTGCGCATAGTCTTGCATTTCTTGCGGAGAAAACATCATATTGCTGATCCCTTGGAAAGGGCGACCGGAAAAAAATTCAAGGTCTACGCCCAGCGGATAGTGTTGCCCGATTGCTAATAACGCCAAATCTCGAGAATGACTTAAATTGAATTGGATTTGACTCGAATGATTGAGATAAGGTTTGCCGTAAGCGTTGGTTGCAAAGTCTAAATCGTGGGGAGAAAGATCGAGGTAACGAGCTAAAATCAGGCGTAACAGGGCGCGTGCAATCGTAAACCGTCGTCGATGGCGTTCAAAATGATAGCGTTGCGCGCGCTGTAATTCATCCGTATTTAACAGCGATTCAGAGCCTGCCCACAGGGTTTCAAGCGGGTATTGCCATATATCTATACGCCGGGTATCCAGGTTAAAATCATGGTCTGGTATAGGAGAAAATGGAAAACGGGTACCGGTTTGCACGGTCGTAAATGGCATGCCGATCAACAGCTATTTTTGATTTGTTTAGCCAATTATGCTACTTTTTAGCCCTACATACAACTTGGGTGCCTAAATGAGCCATCAATTTTTAGAATTTGAACAACCTATAGAAGAATTGAACCAAAAAATTGAAGCCCTGCGAATGGTGAGTGCGGGCGAAAACCAAATTAATTTGAGTGAGGAAATTACTCGTTTACAAACGAAATCAATGGAATTGACAGAAAATGTGTTTTCACGCCTTGAGCCATGGCAAGTTGCGCAAATGGCGCGCCATCCATTGCGCCCGCAAACGACTGATTATATTGATTTGATTTTCACCGATTTTGATGAGTTACATGGGGATCGACATAATTCTTCAGCTCCAGCCATTATTGGAGGCATCGCGCGTTTGAATGGGGAGCCGGTCATGATTCTCGGCCATCAGAAGGGTAAACGAACCAAAGAAAAAGTCTATCGAAATTTTGGTATGGCTAGACCAGAAGAATATCGCAAAGCCTTACGTTTGATGCAATTGGCTGAAAAATTTAAACTTCCTTTGTTTACGTTTATTGATACGGCTGGTGCTTATCCAGGTATCGGTGCGGAGGAACGCAATCAATCTGAAGCCATTGCGCGTAATTTACAAGTGATGTCTACGTTAGAAACGCCTATCATTTGCGTGGTAACGGGGGAAGCCGGTTCTGGTGGGGCTTTGGCCATTGGAGTGGGCGATCGGGTGATCATGCTGCAATATGCCATTTATTCTGTGATTTCTCCTGAAGGTTGTGCGTCTATTTTATGGAAAGATCCCAGTAAAGCAGCCGACGCAGCGCGAGCCATGGGGATTACTGCCGACCAAATTTTGAAACATGGTCTCATTGACAGTGTATTACCAGAGCCTTTAGGGGGCGCGCATCGCGATTTACCTTTGATGGCGTCTACGCTCAAAGATGCGCTGTTGCATGAGGTCTATCAATTAAAAGCGCTCTCCATACCGGAGTTAATAAGTCGTCGTTATGAAAAGTGGATGGCAATGGGGGCGTGTGAGTAATCTGCCTATTGTGCATTTAACTCAGGATTGGCAGAGACGTTTGAGCCAGTATACGCGGCTGTATATTGGCTATAGTGGTGGGCTTGATTCGACTGTCTTGCTCTCCATCGTGGCCTCTTATCCTGAATTGCAATCCAAAGTTACCGCTATTCATGTGCATCATGGTTTGAGCCCGCATGCGGATGATTGGGTTGCGCACTGTCAACAATTCTGCCGACTTTTAAATGTGCCCTGTGAAGTGGTGCGAGTTGCTGTGGTCTCAGGAGCTAATCTTGAAGAACGGGCGAGGACTGCCCGCTATCATGCGTTTGATGCGTTTATAGAAAATCATGATGCTTTATTGTTAGCACATCATCAAAATGATCAAAGTGAAACGGTATTATTGAATTTATTTCGTGGTGCTGGTCTGGATGGCTTATGCGCGATGCCAGAAGAGCGTGCTTGTGGAAAAGGGATCCTGATCCGTCCTCTTTTGCATTATCCGCGTCAAGCTCTGTCTGATTATGCGCAACGCAACGCATTGCAGTGGATCGAAGATGAAATGAATACCGACTGCGAATGGTCGCGTGTTTATTTACGCCAAAAAATTATTCCTTTATTGCAACTAAAGTGGCCCAATCTTAGCGCCACAGTTGCAGCGAGTGCACAGCATTGTCAGGATGCCAAAAAAGCATTAGAAGACTGGATGCCGCAGGATTGCCCTGAAATAACGGATAAAAAACTAGAAATAACCGACGGGTTGCAAGCGGATAGCGTCCGTTGTACCTATTTATTGCGCGTTTGGTTGAAACAGCATTTGCAGCGTCCTCCTTCACGAGCGTGTATTCAACAAATTGTAAAGACTGTGATTTTCGCTGGTCAGGATGCAACGCCCTCTCTCCAAATCGAAGATTGGACATTGCGACGTTATCAGCAGACATTGTACCTTGTTAAAACCCAGCCTAATCCCCCTAAGAATTTGCTTTGGCATAATTTTCCCCAGCCTATTGCTTGGTCGGATGAGCAATACGTTATTGCGACGCGTGATGAACAGGGTATCTTCATTCCGCATAACAGTTGTATCGAACTCAAAGTGCGTGAAGGAGGGGAAACGTTGCATTGGCATGGTCAGACACAGTCTATGAAAAAACTATTGCAAACTTGGCATATTCCCCCTTGGCAAAGAGCTTGTTTGCCTTTGGTTTATGTAAATGGCCAATTGATGGCTGTGCCAGATTATGCGCAGAGTGATTGTCTCTTGTCGGAAGGCCCTGGTGAGCGTTACACTATGGCGACTTCCCAAAAATAAGAATCTGTCTTCACAGTCGCTAGGCTGAGTCAAAATGCCTTGATTTTTGAGGACCGCAGCGCAGTATACGTATAAGTATGTGAGCACGGACCGGAGAAAATCGAGGCATTTCGACCAGCATAGTAGACTGTGAAGACAGATTCTAAGAAAAGCTGATCACACATGATTAATCCGCTCATCGCTATTACCCGTAAACATGCCATATTATTTGCAGCCTATTTGGTGTTCTATGAGTTTTTAGTGTACATTGCCAATGATATGATTATGCCGGGCATGCTCACAGTGGTTCAGGATTTTCATGCGGATGAATCACGCATTGCGACGTCTTTGACGGCTTATATTTTAGGCGGTGCTTCGCTCCAATTATTGTTAGGCCCTATTTCAGACCGTTTTGGGCGACGACCAGTGATGTTGCTTGGATCTGCGTTGTTCTCAGTGGTTACTTTGTTGCTGCCGTGGGTACACACCATGGATCAATTCCTAATAGGCCGTTTTTTTGAAGGCATGGGATTATGTTATATCCATGTTGTGGGCTATGCGTTATTACAAGAAATTTTTTCGGATGAAGATGCCATTCGTGTGATTGCAATCATGGCAAACGTGGCTATTTTAGCCCCTTTATTGGGTCCCTTGGCGGGTTCGGTTTTTTTGCAATACGCTACCTGGCGCGCGATTTTTTATTTGATTGGTGGCTTGTCTGTATTGGCGTTATGGGGTCTATGGCATTACATGCCAGAATCGGTTGGGCAGATAAAGCATGATGGCAAAATGATCAAACGTATCAATATCTCTTTATCCTCGATCTTAGGGAATTACAAAATTTTAGCGCAACATCCTAAATTTGTGTTGGGTACGTTTGCACATGCCATACTGGGTATTCCTTGCGTCGTCTGGATTGCTTTATCGCCAGTGATGCTGGTGAGTAGGGCACATATGTCTATGGTCATGTATGGAGTTTGGCAAATCCCCGTGTTTGGTGCAATTATTGTAGCGAATATTTTATTATCCTATTTGTCACGTCGTTGTTCGATCCTGCGCCTGTCTTTCATTGGCAGCATGATTGTTTTTTTCGGATTGGCTCTCATGTGTCTGTTTCCTTACTTTTATGGTGTAGAACCTTTTGGTTTGATGCCAGGTTTGGTGATCTATTGTCTGGGATATGGGATGGCTGCTACGCCGTTATATCGATTTATTTTGTTCTCTACTCAGATTGGCACAGGAACCACTTCGGCATTGATTAGTACGATAACGATGTGTAGTTTGGCGGCAGGAACTGAGTTGGGGAATCGTTTGTTTGCGGTGGATGGCAACCGTAGCATAGCAAACTATGTAGGGTGGATAGCGGTGATCTATCTTGCTTGTGCGTGTGCTAGTTTATTGCTACACAAACGTCAGAAAAGCTTGGGAGTGGAGAATTTATGATAGCAGGTGTAGATGAAGTAGGGCGTGGTCCCTTAGCAGGACCTGTTGTGGCGGCTGCAGTGATATTGGATATTGAGATTCCTGGGATTAAAGATTCAAAAAAAATGACCGCCAAAAACAGAGCGATTTTAGCCGAAAAAATAAAAACGCATGCGCTTGCTTATGCTTATGGCCGCGCGGAAGTAGACGAAATTGATTGCTTGAATATTCACCACGCCACATTGCTTGCCATGCAACGCGCTATTGAGGCATTGTCTATTCAGCCAAGCAAGGTATGGATAGATGGATTATATATCCCACAGGTTACTCCGGCCTGCGAAGCGGTAGTCAAAGGAGATAGCCTGATTTACCAAATTTCTGCAGCCTCTATTTTGGCTAAGGTGTACCGCGATGCAGAATTGACTGCAATGGATTTGGTGTATCCCGGATATGGATTTGCTGCGCACAAAGGATATGGTACGAAACAACATCAAAGGGCATTACAGGCACTTGGTCCTTGTCCGATTCATCGAAAGAGCTTCAATCTAACGTTTCCCCCTGACGTCTGCTTATCATGATTTTGCCCTCAATAAGAAATTAAAAAATATAGTTGTTTTGAATTTCATAGTATACTGTCAAAATTTTTTCAATGTGAGCACTCTATGCCATACGAACAACAGGAAGTCCAACCATCGAATGATTTGAAAAAAACTGCAATTCAAACGTTGAGCCAACAATGTTTTTTAGCGATGAGCAATGAATGGAATACGATTCTTAGCGGTCCGCCAATCATACGTAAAAAAGCTAAGGAATTGATTCCTCTCAGCATTGCATATGTATTGAGAAATACTTTCAGTAGAACCCGCGTGGCTTATAGGGCGGCATTGTATCGGAAACTATCACACTCTGTTCACACTGATCGATGGAATGATACGCTAAAGGATTTAAATTCGCCTGCAGGTCATTTTCTACGTAAATATGAGGATTGGGTAAATCAATTTCCCGAATCAGATAGAGATGAACTTAAGCGTCAATTGAGTGCTATTTTAAAAAGAATTTCAGACGAATTTGCGTCCGATTTCGACTACGACACTCACCCTCCAATCTGTGAGCTTTCAAGGTTTGAGAAAGCGGAATTAGATATCATGAGAGCAGCGAAAATTCGGTATACCGCTAACGGTGCTCTTTTTTTTAAGTATTTTCACAGTTTATTATATTACTCATTGAGTTTTCTATATTTTATCGCTGCCTTGACCATTGTCCTTTACGGAATGTTGGTATTTCCTGTGGTGATTCTACTTAAAATTTCCCCCTTATTTTTGGCTCAGAAGCTGATTAACTTTTATTGTCATATGATTGCCTATTTTATGGGTTTTTATCTTGGGCAACACTTTAGTTTTTTACAGATGCTACTTTTGGGTGAAAAAGCTTATAGGGAAGCATTGAGAGATTTTATTCCCGAGACAGAATTAGCGAACTATTTGCGTACACTATATAATCCTGAAGTTAATTTGAATAATGAGTCGGATGCTAGAGTTTTTGCTTATAGCAAAGCGAAAATAAATAATGCTCGTTTGTGGCTTAATTCCGATGGTAATAAAATGCAGTCTCCTTTTAATAGACTTCTTTTAAATCAATATGATTTGAATAATGATAGTTTGTTGGTCATGTATAGCCGAAATTTTATGGGGGTTCGTCATGCGAAATTTTTAGTTTCGGCCATGTATAAAACATATATGCAGCGTTTTCCTGTTACTCAGCTGGCATGGACGACACATGATCCTCTAAAAGGTCATTCTAACGATCTTACAGAAGAAAAATCTACTTTTTTTCGATACGTCAAAGAAAGTAGCAGAGCACATAAAATTATTAATCACATTGACCAGGTCTCTAAAGATTTCAGTGGATTCGAACCTTGGTTAGATTCGCAGGACAATACAACAGCGGTGCATTGGATTGATGATGCGTTATATGGTTGGGACAATGGCGATCTAAAAAAACTAAGCTTTGGTGACAAAAGATTAAATTGTTTACCGATCGATATTGTGCGCACCGGAGATAGTTTTTTTATTGTGTATAGTCAGGCTAATGGTACTCGTAGCCTGCAACGATTAAATATGGATACGCCTACTGGCCAACCCCCTCAACCCCAGTATATTTTGTCTGGCAATGATTTGTTTTTTTATGACGGAATCCAAATAAATTGTACTGAAATTGAGTGCTCAGTCGCTATCCTTGCTCGTCGATTTCCTCCTGGAACGCAAATAACTGCCTTGGAAGGTGATGCGTTGTCTTGTGTTGAATCGACGGCCGCGCATTATCCTAATCGTTGGTATGGACTACGTTATATGCAAACTGTCTTGACGCTTGTATTAAGAATGTTGTTTTTTGTACCAATATTAATTTTAGACTCGATGGTTCGTTTGTTTAATCCAATAACACCTACTGAATCCCAAATGAAAGTGTTGGGTGAGGTTGCTGCTTATCCTCTTAAATTTTTCTATAAATGGCCTATAGATGTGTATGATTATTTTCAGCCCCCAACTCAGCCTCAGCCAGGCATGCTCTAGTTCAATGAATGAATCTGCAGTGTTGCATAGAATCGAGATCTAAGATTTTAGAGGAGAGATATACGATGCTGTGAGGGTTGATTCTAATAACAGGTTTTGGACATGACCATGTTGATATTCGTCTAGTGAGAACACTCGCAATAGGTAGTAAAACAAGCTTTTGTGTGTTATAAAATCGCACCATGCATTCTTATAAAACTATTTTCCATCTTGAAACCGGAGGAAGCTATGCCGAAAGTTGATATCCAGCTGATTCACAAAGCATCTCAAGCTTATTTGAATGACCCGATTTTAAAACCGTTTGCAGCAATTGATCTTACGGAACCACAAAGTTCGATTGACCGGCTCTTAGGGAACGCTCGAGAAGCGAAAATCATTCCAGAAGTGTCTGTGGTACATGAAAAAAAGAAAATTGTTCAAGAAATACTCCAGACAAACTCTGTGCTTCAAGTAGCTGATATTTTAGATAGACATGACCACGGCGCCCTGACGAATCGGGAATTTTTACAAAAAACCAATAGTGCGTATTTGTCTTGGATATTTCTTCGGTTACAAGTAAATCTTTTGGTGCAGAATTTAAAAAACTCTCGTTATTTGCCATTCTTATGGCTTGCGCTTCCTACAACTACCATAGCCATAAATGGAGGTATTGGGCTTTACCTGGGTATAGCGGTTGTAACAATGCTGGTTTATGCTTTTTTGCGCGCAGCTTATGCCGTCTTTCAGATTTATCAAGCTTCGTGTGCGTTTGAAGTTCGGAGCCAAAAATTAATTACTGAGCTTGATACGCCAGTTGTCCAAGACTATAACGTAACATCGATAACCGAGATTTTGCAGCAGTTTGATTTGGTTTATGATGCAGATGGAAATTGGTTAGACAGCATTATCGAAAGCCCCGATCAATGGCAGGACAGAAAATCAGCAGATGGTTCCCCTCTTTTATACACAGTCTTGACGTGTCAGAATCCAAACTACTCTTTGGCAATAATCAAAAAGTTACAACAAGTGGTATCGCTTTTTAGCGATCAGAAATATATACGAAATGACAAAAATGAAACACCTATGTATGTGCTTAATCGCTCGGATATATATGGTTTTAAACATTTGCTAGATGTGTATGATGCGCATCTATTTCAAGACCAATTCAATAAAATAGATAGATTCTTGATGAGTGTGCGCACTCAACGTAAGAAAACCAAAGCTTTACTCTTGCTTGAAGGCGTATCAGGTACTGGAAAATCGCAAACAGTGATGGAGTATATTGGAAAAAACAAGAATTTTAAGGTGCATCGCTGGGAGGCAGGAGATAAGGGGGATGCTTTTGTGGGTGGTTTGGCGGGGCGTGCAGGAGGTTTTTTTGCAGATATTATGAAGCAAGCGCGTGAAAATCCGCATAACCAATATGCTATCTATTTGGATAATATCGATGTTATTTGTGGCACGAAAGGTAAGGACACACAAGAATGGATCAAAGCTCTGGCAGGACAATTCTGCCACTATATCGATAAGATTCGTCAAGAAAGTACTAATATTATTGTTATCGGAACGACGCGATCTGCGCTTGATATGGATGTTTCCCTGTTGGATCATAGTGATCGTGTACGCTTTCCCTTGCCAACCGAACAGCAAAGACACAGCTTGTTGCAGCATGCGTTTATAGAAACTTTGGTATCTTCTAGGCAAATTCAACAACTGGTTCAAGCTACCGAAGGTTGGTCGCATCGTGCTTTGGTGTCTATCGTTTCCAATTTAGACAAAGAAACCGTGGTAACTGATGAACAGATGGAAGAAGCTCTGGAGAGAATTAGAGCTAATCTAGAGTTTGATTTTACTAAGATGTATCCTCATACCCAAATTATCTTGCCTAAGTTTCTTAAAACCAATGCTTTTTTAAATTATCGAATTGTAACGCCCCCCAGTATTGCAGAATGTTTAAACAAATTAAGCAAGTATTTACGTCATCCGGAGTGTTACGACCGCACCCCGATGCATACACTGATGTACGGACCCCCAGGCGGAGGCAAAACCACGGCGATTCGTAATTTTTGCGAAGAGATGAACCTACCTTTTATAGTTATCAAATCTGGGATTTCTGCTAGTGATTTGAGCAAAGCCTTGGAATCAGTGAATGAGTTTAAGTATGCGTTGGTTTTCATCGATGAAATCGATAGTTTTCCGCATACCGGAGAGCTCTTGAAACAAATGGATGGCTTTGCTGCAAATAATACGATCTTGATTGGCGCCACGAATAAGCCCGCTCAGGTCATTGCAGCAGGAGAAGGTGCTTTGGGGGATAGATTTCATTTTAAAGTACATGTCCCAGGATTAACCGCAGAGCAACGCGCCAATTTTATCAAATGGAAAGTGGCTAAACAATTGGAACGAACTGATGGTTTGTTACAAGCTAACGCAGATCTAGCTGAACAGATATCGGCGTCAGCTGCCTGTCTAAGTTTGGCTGTTTCCAGCCAAACGCTCTCTATGCGATCCCTTGCGAATCACATAAACAGTTTTTTTGGTGAGCGAAGATATGATGCTCAATATGGTTCGTCTGAGGCTCAGACTGTAACGGTCGGTCTGGATGATTTTGATACGGAATTAAAACAGGTCTCGGAAAATCAAATAATTAAAACGTATTGAGGAATCAAAGGGAATGATTCTGAGGACAATGATGTTAAGGACTTTGCCCAGGTTGCTCGCCTCATTTTTAAAAAACTGAGACTTGTTTGGGCCTTCCACAACTACGTCACCGTTTTAATTTCTTTTTAACTGTAGCGTTGTTCGATGTCAGTGTTTCGGGGTCCTGTCGCTCCGGTATCCCAGCGTGCTCGCAAGCTGCGCGCGCTAGGAGCCCTCCGTAGCGCCACCCCTCAATCAAGATCGATCTCCATTGAAGGGTGGCATGTTGGTTGCTATTTTGCGCGCGCAGCCTGCGAGCACGGAAAATAGTAACTAATATGACAGGACCCCGAAACACGGCTTTCAAGCAACAGCTCGTTTAAAAGGAAATTGGAGCGGTGACATAACGTGTAGATTTTTGAGACAAGCCTAGGTTTTTTAAAAATGAGGAGATCACTCAGTCCTTAGTCCTCACCCCTAGCGGGTTAGTGTTTTTTTCTTACTCACAAATTATTGAATAATATTCTGTGTGAACTAATCGACATCAAAATCCCAAAACTAGCTAAAAACGTGATCATAGCAGAGCCGCCATAGCTCACTAAGGGAAGGGGAATGCCCACTACAGGCACAATGCCCATGACCATGCTGATATTAACGAAGGCGGATAAGAAAAAAGTCATGATCAGACCCGCAGCCAGCAGTCGCGTAAAAGTTGTTTGGGCATTTTGCACGATGCTGAGGCCACGAAACGTAATTAAGACCACACATAAAATTAACAGAATGCTACCGATAAACCCAAATTCCTCTCCGCAGACAGCAAAGATAAAATCGGTAGCGTGCTCGGGCAAGAAATTTAAATGCGATTGACTACCCTCTAACCAGCCTTTGCCAAATGCGCCGCCCGAGCCGATGGCAATTTTGGACTGAATAATATGGTAACCACTGCCTAAGGGATCTTGTTCGGGATCTAACAGTGTGAATATGCGTTGTTTTTGATAGTCATGGAGCATATGCCAACCCAGAGGGGCCGCTAAGATCACTGAGACACCCAAGAACACAATGACGCGGAGTGGGATGCCAGCCATGAAGATGACGCATAAACCGCTGGCGCTTACCATAATGGCTGTGCCCAAATCGGGTTGTTTGGCAATCAGTACAGCGGGCAGAAATATCAACAATCCAGTCAAAAGAAAGTATTTCACATCAAGGGGGTATTTGGTGCGACGATCTAAATACCAAGCACTCATCATAGGCACGGCTAATTTCATAATCTCCGAAGGTTGAAAGCGAAATACGCCTAAATCTAACCAACGTTGGGCTCCTTTCCCGATTTTACCCATGATCATCACGGCGATTAGCAAGGTTAGCCCTATACCGTACAGCCATGGGGCCCAAACTTTATATTTATGCGGCGGAATAAACGCAAAAATAGTCATGACACCTAAGGCTAATGTCAAACGCATGGCTTGCCGAAACACCATATTGAAATTTTCATTGGAAGCACTGTATAAGATCACCAGTCCAAATGAGATTAACAACAATAGCAGTCCTAGTAGAGGTAAGTCTAAAGGTAATGAGCGCTCTGTAAAGCGATACATTGGTTTGGTTTTAAGCTGCTTCATGGGTGACCTGTATCTCGGCTGGGGTATCAAGCTGTCCTAATTCCTTTAGGCTAAAATAAGCATTTAGGATTTGACGAGTGACTTGCGACGCAGTGGTATCATGCTCCACAATGACTGCAACCGCAACTTCTGGATCTTCTACCGGAGCGAAGGCAATAAATAGGGAGTGATCGCGTAATTCCGGTGGGATATTGAGATATTGCTTTTTGTTATCTTGGCTTAAACTAAATACTTGGGCTGTCCCAGTTTTTCCGGCTACGGAATAGGGTGCATCACGTCCAAAACGGCCTCCTGTGCCTTCTTGACTGGTGATTACGCTGTGCATGGCATCTTTCACGATGTCCCAATGCTCAGGATTGCGCAAACTCAATGGATACTCTTCAATGGGTTTAAAATCCAAAATTTGTTGGTCTCTGACCTGCTTTTGTAGGAGATGGGGGCGAAACCGTCGACCGTCATAAGCTAATGCAGCGGTTGCATTGGCCAGTTGCAAAGGGGTAATCAACATAAATCCTTGCCCGATAGACGTGATCAACGTATCGCCTGGGTACCAAGGTAATTTTTTGGTTTGGTGTTTCCATTGGGGGGTAGGGAGCAAACCCGAGGATTCCTCATAGAGATCAACATGGGTTAATTGCCCAAAACCAAAGCGGGACAACATTTTTTCGATGGCCAAAATACCTAATTTATTGCCTAATTGGTAAAAATACGTGTCACAAGAAACGGTAATGGCGCGCTTAAGATTCATGATGCCGTGGCCAGTACGTTTCCAGTCGCGGTAAGCGTGCTTGACACCCGGTAAACGATACCAACCTGGGTCGTAAATATGATCATGGATGGTGGCAACCCCAGACTGTAAGCCAGTGAGGGCGATAAAAGGTTTGATGGTGGAAGCAGGGGGATACAAGCCGCGGACTGCTCGATTGAATAATGGCCGATCTTGCACATCAGATAAGCGTTTATAGTCTTCTGAACTGATGCCATTTACAAATAAATTGGGATCAAAACTAGGGGCAGAGACCATGGCCAGGACATCGCCAGTTTTTACGGAGAGTAAAACAGCAGCGCCACGTTTTCCTACAAGGGCATTATAAGTCGATTCCTGTAAACGTGTGTCAATGGTTAGGTATAATTTATCGCCAGTGTGAGGGGCTTGTTTGCTCAAAATACGCAAGGTTTTACCGCTCACATCGGTTTCAATTTGCTGATAACCCACTTGACCATGTAATTGTGATTCATAAAATTTTTCAATCCCTGTTTTGCCAATAAAATTGGTCGAGCGATAATTAGTGGGATCGACTTGGCGGAGCTCTTCTTGATTGATACGCCCTACATACCCTAATATATGGGCGGTGATTTCCCCTAAGGGATAATGCCGCATAAGAATAGCTTTGACTGTTACGCCTGGAAAACGATACTGGTTGGTAGCAAAAGTAGCGACTTCTTCCTGACTGAGTTTTAATTTTAACGGGATGGGCATATAAGCAGGATTTTGCTTACGAGACCGCTGAAAGTTTTTAATGTCGTCATGATTGATAGAGGGTAACAACGCTTGTAATGCTTGCAGAGTTTCGGAGATAGAATGGATGCGTTCAGGAATGAGCTCTAATACATAGATGGGAATATTTTCTGCTAAGAGCACGCCATTTCTGTCATAAATGACGCCCCGAGAGGGCGCGATGGGGAGAATGCTCATCTGGTTTTTCAGTGACAAAGTTGCAAAGCGCTTATATTGAACAAATTGCAAGTAAGACAGGCGCAAAGTCATAATTAACGACAAAACAATCAGAAAAGCGATCAATAAATGGAGTCTAAATTGAAAAGATTGTAATTCACGACTGTGGGAGCGTTGTCCGCGAAATCTATTCATAATGGCGTAGTGGTGTGTACTTCACACGAATTATAACATTAACCCCATAATTCTTCTAAGCAATAAAAAGAGCGTGAATCAGGCTGCATAATATGTACGATGCAATCACCAAAATCTACTAAGGCCCAGTCTCCTGCTTCTAATCCAGAATGATTCAAGGGTGGCAATCCAATGGACTTCATTTTGACAATAATCGTATCAGCAATCGCTTTCACATGCCGCGAAGCGCGTCCGCCACAGACAATCATATAATCAGTAATCGTGGTTTGCTTACTAACATCTAGGACAACGATTTCATTGGCTTGAATATCTTCTAAGGCTTGAACTAGGATGGGTAATTGAGGAAATAACTCAGACATAAATAAAATCAACTCTCTTCAAAATTTAATTATACCATATTGATGTCTATATGACAAAGGAGGGTAATTGCTATGCAAGCTAACTTGGGTTGGTTTTTAACAATCACGTAGAAGAGCGTACTAGTGCGCAGTTATTAGAAGCGAATATTAATACTGCAAGCAACCCCATACTGAGCTGCTATTTTCTTCTATCTGCCCCCTAGGAATAGCCGGAGCTTCTTTGGGTGTATTAAAGAATCTATGGGATAAATGTGCGGTACATCTACTGTGCATCGTATCCCGAATCGTTTCTGGAATAGGTTGGTTAGGCGATGGTAGTGGCAACATGTCTAGTGAAATAGTCATATTCTGGGGCCCTTTTGTCAATAAGGTTACCAAAGAAAATAAGCTGAACATTCTTAGCCATTGTCGGGCAACTGATGGCGCCTGCACTGAATTTAATGTTTGTCCAGAGTTCAATGCCTGTCCAATATAAGCCTGTATGATGAACATCATGATGATTACGTATGTTGTAATCAGTCCAGCTTCAAAAGATTGTTGAAACACAGCAAGGCATTGTTTACCTATCGTATATATATAATAGGCAAAAAAAGCCCATGCAATATAAGGCAGCAAGGCAGTCAGTTTTGCAAGCATGGTGGTAAAGAACGCACCATATAAAACAGCCAGAGTGGTCGCTGACAACAATAAACTAATGCTTTGAGGTGACCAGCGGCTATAAGTACATAAAGGCCTAATGATTTGATTAGTAGGACATGCAAGCATCTCTAGAATTTGAGCAATTTTAGGCAATTGCACCATAAGAATTGCCAAAGGATGACGGAGGAGGAAGAAAAATCCAATGCGTAAGGAAGGATGATAACTAAGAATAAAGTCGAATGATGTCGTGAGTATTAAAATAAGGCTATTAATGAGCGCTACCAAGAGTTTAATTGGAGAGAATAGCTTATCTTTGGCTAAAATCGACCTGAGTTCTCCTGTTGCCAAAGCATGTCGATATTGAAAATCATCTAAACCTTCTATCCCAAAGATACGGATCATCTGTAAACGCCACAGTTCAATAATCCGCGCTTGCAAGGTTTTCTTTTGTTGCAAGTACAAATACTGCGCAAAAAAATCATCAAAACTGTTTTGGGTGATTTCTAAAGCTTGCGCTAGGTTTAGGAAATTAGCATGCAGGCGAGCAAAATTCTGTTTTTCTAGTTCAGTCGATAATTTGGAAAATTCAGCCAATAAATCCTGATAGGCTTTTTTTATCTGCTCTCGTTGAGCAAAATCATGGGTTGTATGGTTAACCGTTACGGTTTGTTGTTCCAGATAGTTGTTAATAGGGTGCGAGCTTCCATAATTTGATATCAGAAGATGATAATAATGAGTGTAAGTATGAGCTTCGGATTCATCTTTTGCTTGTATACACAAAGTCATCCATTGTGAGCGAATTTTTTGTATTTTTTCTTCTTCTGATAAGCCCTCTAAATCACTTGGTTTTAACTTTAGTTGTTCAAGATCATTGCTAGAATAATACATATACCTAATCCGAAAATGCTCGTTAAAGATACTGAATAAAATCCGAGTATATCACTAACCGCTGATTTGTGTAAAATAAAGTCACTTTTACCTGGGATCCTTGCAATCAAGCCAATGTCATCTAATCTTATCAATAGAAGATAATTTCGGATAATACCCAATGAAATGGAGACAATTAGGGGAGGGTTCCTATAACATCGCTTTTCGAAGCGATGACGGTAACTCGGTTTTTAAAGTGGCGCTGGATGATTCTCCTTCTGATCTGCCCGAGCGTTCGGTGCGTGTATGGAATTTAGTGAATTCCCATATTCAACCTCCTGCTAGACTGTCTCGTCAGAAAATAAAGTACCAGAATGCCAAAGGGAAATGGGTTATGGAATGGAGGTCAGGTTGGATTTGTCCTTATATCCCTGGGCGACAAGCAACGGATGAAGAAATTCGCATGGCACTATTGGACACATTCAATCGAACTGGACGGATTGTTGCGGATGCCACGGCTTCTAATAATTTCTTGACGATGAGAGATGGAAAGACTGTTTGTATAGATATAGGTCATGCCCTGGAAATGGATCGGCGTGAAACGGCCTCTTTAATTGGACTTGGTCAGCGCAAGCCTAGTTTTACCAGTTTAGATACATGGGACGAAGCTTACGATACCGAAAAAGGCAAAAAGTGGTTAAAAGAGCATAAAACCTTTTCTCCCAAAGCGATTAAAACGGTAGAGGCGTTATTGTTCATTAAAAAATATCGGCCAGATATTACCAATGTTAGTTTCCTAAAAAAATCTCCTAAAAGTATTAAATTACTGGCGGATGCGCATACAAAAGGAACGGAATCTCTGGTGAACCAAGGTCTGGCGCTGTTGGCTGAAAAGCGCAGTCCTGATCTCGAAAATACCAAACAGAAATGCAGAGACATTTTTTTGGAATATTTGGAGCGTATTGGCACAATTGATGAACACGAAAGATTTATCCCTCATCCTTCTCGGCATCACTATGATACTGAATATGTACAGCGTACGATGGATTTAATGCGACGAATCAATACTGCGCGGACTTGTGAGGAATGCCATGCTATTGTTGAAGAATATCTGGCCACACTGCCTCCAATAGATATGTCCGACATAGAAGCCAAGATGAAGAAATCTGAGCTAGATGATGAATGGAGGGATACAGTAGAGACATTAGTGGAGGAGGTTGGGGCTCTTAACGTATTAGAAGATATGAAAAATAGATGCCGCATTATTCTTAGTGGGTATTTATTATCTTTTGGTGTGGAAGGTTGTGCTGAAAATACGTTGCCAGAGGATAATGAACCAAGCCAGACCACCACTCATTATAAAACACAAATGGTGCAGACCAGATCAAAAGAGCAAATTGACCAACTCTTTAGGGTATTAAACCATGCGACGACATTTGAAGACATGCTCGTTTCTTTGGATAGTTTTGCTCAGGGATTACCCTCTCCTCCAAGTCATGAAATGAGGGGAAGCCATTCACTCACGGGCCCTGAAGCGCTGTTGGTGAGTGTTAATTACTGCCGAATGATGGTGCAGAGCGCGATACGAGCAGCGCAAATCGCTCCTGATTCAGCACCAGAAATTTGAACAGGACTTATGCAAAACCCCGATCTCTTCGTTGGATTGAGTATTTAATTCGGTCATTTTTTATTTAAACGCCCTCATTAAAGACTAAGTCCGCATCGACCTCGTGATTTTGCGTAAGCCTTGTTCTGATGAAAACCGCTTCAGCAAAATCTAGGACTACGTGCCTGACATGCCCGTTTTTTTGCAAGTTTGCGGGCTAAGGCGCGTTTCTTGCGTTTTAATCCTTTGCTTGCGGCTGGTGAATGCATGGGCATGAATCCAGTAAATGGCAGTGGTGTCAGCCCCAAGCTTGGTGTTTCAAAGGGAGCGTGGCTGGTAAGGGTATCGACTGGTTTTCTAGTCGAGGAGGTTGCTACCATATTATAAAGGGTGGGCACTTTATTGAAGGTGGATTTAGGCGTAAACAGGCGATTTCGATTCATGGGGTTGGCCCGAAACATTTGAGGTAAAGTAGATTGGAACTTTGGTGTGTTGAGCAATGTCAACGTCTTGGATTTTGTAGCTTGTGCTTTATTTCTATTTTGATAGGCAAGTTGCTGACCTTGGTTATAAATAATATAGCCCAGAAAAATTTCTTGCAGCAGCTTTAAACGGATGGCTTGGGTTTGTTGATTAAAGAAAGCAATCAATGCGGTAATATTAGCAGTGTCAATGGCAGCAATATCGATATTGACCATAGGTTTGAATACACCAGTTGTCAGCGTAGAGGTGGAGCGATGTGAATATCCTAAGGCGACCAATTGCATGGCGCTAGCTCTGATTCGTCCAGCATGGCGTGATTTTTGAGTCAAAGCCATCGTTTGCAAAGGTTGAAATAAAAGTGACAAAATCAGTGGTTCTAATACTTCAAACTGAGGATTGTCTTGATACCATTCCAGAAAACCAATGCTATCTTTATCACGAAATTGCGCGAGGCATTGTTGGGCAAAAGAAACGATTTTTGCCATATTGAGATCATGACTTGGGTTGTCAGACTCCAATACTGTCAGCATGTACTCAGCCAATGAAGACATAAAAACATGTTGATTGACCCGACTATCTTGATAACGCTGCTGCGAAAAGTAGGGCTTAAAGGCATTGCTTTGTAAGAACTTCTCTATCACCATAGATTCTGAATGATGCGCGTTTAACTCTGTAAGAATTGAAAAATCGGGATGTTGCTCGTGCCAGGTGACGACATCATAAAATGCATTTTGAGAGTTTTTATAAATCATAATAGCTAATACTGTTGCGTTAATTTGCAGCATAAATGGTTTGTTTGTTTCAGCAACCAATACCATGTCAGTATGGTTTGTGAGGTTTTTTAATAGAAAAAACAATTCCAAACAATCCATATTCCGAGTTTTGCCTGCAATGATGCAATCACTGAGATGCAAATGATCGGCAATTAACTGAATAATTTGTGCCATGATGGATTTATGCGGAATGTTGAAAACAGATTTCAACCATTTGGCTGCATCTTTCACTGTTCGAAGCGGATTAGCGTCCCATTCCAACATGATGCTTATGACAGTACGCATAAACTGTTCAGCAAGGCTATCGCCTGCATATATGTTTAGGTTATCCATAATATGAAAAATGGATTGATGTAGTTTAGACTCAAGGGGTTGTAAGGTTTGTAATTCGCTCAATATCCCTTGCTTGCCATCCCCCTGTAAAAAATCTTGAATTATTTGAACGGCGTTGTGAGGGATTTTGAGTTGATTGGTCAAAGCCTGAACTGTCCTATGAATCATGTCAGCATTCGGTTGAACTTGGATATGTTGTAATTTCGTAATCAAATCCGCTAAGCCAAAAGGGTTGGCTTTATTGATTGAATGCAAAAAGCCCAAAGTTGATTCATTGAGTGCGCCATCAACGCAGAGATAAAAACGCTTAACCAGATCCTCTGGTTTATTAATTGGTAATGTGTCTAGTGATAACACGACTATATCCTTATATTACCGTCTTGTCCTGTAAAAGAAAATTTAGACCATAATTGGCCATAGTCAAGTTTATGCAGAAAAATAAAGGGGTTATTGTGTTTTAATAGAATTTATTTAATCCATAATGATTTGTTTGTATTCTTTTTGAGCCCAATTTGAGTTTTAGCCCTATACACATGACATAAGTTCTGGCATACTGCGGCCTCGTTTTGTGCTAAAAAGTATTATTGAAGGATTTTTATGCACACTCTTGCTAACCAACATCCTAAAACACTACGAATCTTTTTCGCTACCGAAATGTGGGAGCGTTATGGGTTTTATGTTGTCCAAACACTTTTGGCGCTTTATCTTGCCTTACATTTTGCTTGGCCGGATAAGGACGTTTATGAGCTAGTAGGGTCTTTTACAGCGCTGACGTATTTGTCTCCTGTACTGGGCGGATGGATAGCTGATCACTTGATTGGGCAAAAGCGGGCGATCCTTTTGGGTGCTCTGATTCTGTTGTTTAGCTACTTTTTTCTAAGTTTGAGTAATTCGAATAGTACTTTATGTTCTTGTTTGGCAGGGATAGTAGTTGGGACTGGTTTGCTCAAACCGAATATTTCTTCTTTACTAGGTAACGAATATCCTGAAGGTGCGCCTAACCGTGAAAGTGGTTTTACCATTTTCTATATGGGATTAACCACCGGCATTATTTTTGGCACAACACTCCCAAGTTATTTGAATGAGCATTATGGCTGGTCCACTGCTTTCTTATCTGCTTCTTTGGGCATGATCATTGCAGGCGCTGTGTTTATGTATGGCATACGTGTGTATCGGATTCAAGATTATCGTGGCTATCAGTTTTCTTACCAAAAAATTGCGCTGGCTCTGATGTTGTTACTGGGGCTTTGGAAACTATCTTTATATATCCTGAATTACTCAATTTTGGCGGATTTGGTCTTTATATTGGTTGTTTTTCTCTCAGTTTTTTATATCATTTATAGTGTTAAGCATGAATCAGACATTCAGGCTAAGCAAACCATTGTGATTGGTTTACTATGCTTGATTTCCGTGTTTTTTTGGGCTTTTTACTTTCAAATGTTCATGTCGTTGACGCTGTTTATTATGCGAGTTGTGAACCCAACTGTATTTGGTTTTGCTTTTCCTCCTCCTTACTATGTGGGGATTCAAAGTGTTGGTATGATTCTCTTAGGCTTGTTTTTGGCACGCGGGAAACGGCCTTTGTCACAACAACAACAGGTTATTCGTACTGGAAATAAATTTTTAACCTCCATGCTGTGTATGACCATAGCGTACGGATTGATCACCATCATATGTCATTTTAATTTTCCATATGGATTATTGTCTCCTTTGTATTTGATCCCAGCTTACTTGGTGATTTCTCTAGCAGAAATGTTGTTATCGCCGGTGGGTTTGTCTGCCGTAACCGTTTTGGCTTCGCGCAAAAGAGTCAGTACGATGATGGGGATATTTTTTGTATCATTAGGGGTAGGTGCTTTTTTATCTGGAAAATTAGCAAAATTGACGGCAGTACCCATCGACATAACTTCAATTAGCCAATTAAAAATGCATTATGCTTCGTCGTTTTTATCCCTACTGTTTATATTGGTAGGGGCCACGTTGTTTTGTATCATTTTAAATGCAATCATTAAGAAATTAATGTCTTAGAGCCGCTTATGATTGATCTGCAACCTAGAAAAAAAACGACCGACCCCTTAAAAAGGCCCCCGCATTCTATTGAAGCCGAACAAGCAATTTTGGGCGGCCTAATGTTAGAAAATCAAGCGCTCGACAAAATTTCTATGAAATTATGTGAGCAAGATTTTTATCGTGGTGAGCATCGCGTATTATTTCGTGCCATGGTGAGTCTGACTCAGAAAAGTCAGCCATTCGACTTGGTAACCATTGTTGATCATTTGAAATCGCTCCATGCTCTGGATGATGCTGGGGGTGAGACTTATTTATTTGAATTGGCTTCCAATACGCCGAGTATTGCTAATGTCAGCGCTTATGCTGATATTGTGCGGGAAAAATCAGTACAACGCCAATTGATTACAGTTGCAACAGATATTGCAGATGCTGCTTATAATCCTGGACTCCGGGAAGTAGCCGAATTATTAGATTTTGCAGAAAACCGGGTATTTGTCATTGCGGACCAGACCGCAAGAGAGGGCGGGCCAGAACCGATAAAATCGGTGCTGGGGCGTGCTGTGGAACGAATAGATGCCTTGTACCAAAGTGGTAACGCTATGACGGGTCTCTCCACAGGATTATCTGATTTAGATACGTTAACCTCAGGGTTGCAGCGTTCTGATTTGGTGATCGTGGCAGGTCGGCCATCTATGGGTAAAACTACTTTCGTGATGAACGTTGCTGAGCATGCAGCGATTAAAGGATCGCAACCTGTACTGGTATTTTCAATGGAAATGCCTGCTGATTCTTTGGCAATGAGAATGATGTCTTCTTTAGGGCGTATCGATCAGCATCGTATTCGCACCGGTCAATTAGATGATGACGATTGGCCACGGGTAACTTCTGCCGTTCATATGTTATCTGACGCGCCTCTGTTTATAGATGATACACCTGGACTGAGTCCTGCGGAAATGCGTGCACGCGCACGGCGTTTGATGAAAGAGCATGGTCAATTGGCGCTGATTGTGGTGGATTATTTGCAATTGATGAAAGTACCTGGGTTTAAAGCAGATAACCGCACCGCTGAAATTTCTGAAATTTCGCGTTCTTTAAAGTCTTTAGCAAAAGAACTACAAGTACCTGTGGTCGCCTTGTCTCAGTTGAATCGAAGCTTAGAGCAACGTCAGGACAAACGACCCGTTATGTCTGATTTGCGGGAATCAGGTGCGATCGAGCAAGATGCGGATTTGATTTGCTTTATTTATCGCGATGAAGTTTACAATGAAGATAGCCCAGACAAAGGTTGTGCAGAAATCATCATAGCAAAGCAACGAAATGGCCCAATTGGAAAAGTACGTGTGGCATTTTTGGGAAAATATACGCGTTTCGAAGATTTGGCTTTTACTGGGTACCAAGGGGCGGGCACAGGTGGGTAGACCGACATATTTGTATATCGATACAGACGCCTTACGCCATAACGTTGCCTGTGTAAAAAATTATGCGCCAGACCAATCGATTCTGGCCATGGTCAAGGCGGATGCCTATGGTTGTAGTTTGCAATGGGTGTTGCCTACTTTGGAGCCTCTGGTAGAAGGCTTTGGAGTGGCCTGTTTAGAAGAAGCCCGTGCGGTGCGTCGCTATTGCCCACAAAAAGAATGCTGGCTCTTGCAGGGTATTTTTTCTCCTGAGGAGATACCTTCTGTGATTGAGTTGGGGTTGACGGTTGTGGTGCATAATCCACAACAATTAGCTTGGCTGACCGCAAGTCCTGTGTCTGCACCCATCAAAGTTTGGGTGAAAGTTGATACAGGTATGCATCGTTTGGGGTTCGATCCTCGAGAGTTGGCAGAGGTGCTGGCTACGCTGGATCTGTGTCCTTGGATCGCTAAAGAAATTGGTTTAATGACGCATTTGGGCTGCGCAGATACGCCGGAGCGTCCAGTTTGCCAACATCAATTGCAGGTATGGAAGGATATCGCGGAGCAATATCCAGATATGCAGAAATCGGTAGCAAATTCTGCAGCAATGATTGCTTTGCCTGAGACGCATGTGGATTGGGTGCGACCAGGCTTGATGTTGTACGGCGCTTCCCCTTTTTCTGCGCGTACGAGTGCTGAACTGGGTCTGCGGCCCGTGATGCATTTTATTTCGGCAGTGACCACGCTCCATCACTGTGAAGCGGGAGATACTATTGGTTACGGCGCTACTTGGCAATGCACAAGACCTTCAATCATTGGTGTGATTCCAGTAGGCTACGGGGATGGATATCCTCGGCATGTGAAAGAAAACACTCAAGTATGGATCAATGGGCAGACTGTGCCGATTGTAGGACGAGTATCCATGGATATGCTGACCGTTGATTTGACCGATTGCCCAAACGCTAGAATAGGGGATCGCGTTGAATTATGGGGGAAATATATTACAATAGAAGCTGTCGCGCATCAGGCCAATACCATTGCGTATGAATTGATGACGCAAGTAACAGCTCGACCTAGGAATAAATAGGATTATTAATGATGAAAAAAACGATAGCAGTATTGTCACTTTCTATGACGTTAGCAGCATGTGTCCCGCCTAATAATGAACAAGTAGGGGGATTGACTGGTGGCGTGATAGGTGGACTTGTAGGTAGCCAATTTGGTGGTGGCTCAGGAAAAATTGTCGCTGCAGTGGGCGGCGCTCTCTTGGGTACTCTTATCGGAGGCCGGATTGGACAAACGATGGATCGTTTAGATAGATTGGAAATGCAACGTGCTTTAGAGTCAGAGCCAACAGGACAAACCAAAGCATGGACCAATCCCGATAATGGGAATCAGTATAGAGTTAAACCCACTCATACGTACCAAAACACTCAAAACCAGCCATGTCGCGAATATGTGACTGAAGCAATCATCGGTGGGAAACAAGAAAAAGTATACGGAAAGGCTTGTCGTCAGGCAGATGGCAGCTGGAAAGTAGCGAGTTAAAAGGATCTAGAAACTAAGCATGACAATTTGAGCATGTTCAAGAAATTATGTCATCCCCGCGTAGGCGGGGATCCATCCTTGGTTTGGCAAAGTGCCAATGTAGGAATGGATCCCCGCCTACTCGGGAATGACTCAGTCCCTTTGAACCATGATTGAAACTCAAACCGTTCGGGCTAAAGAGTCCCGAGCAGTTGCGGCGATGCGATGTTACATAACAGCAGGGAGCAAACATGAAGATTTTGGTCACCGTCAAACGTGTGATTGACCCCTATGTACGGATTCGCGTGAATACTGATCAATCTGAGATCGAAACGCGGAACGTCAAAATGGCAATGAATCCTTTTGATGAAATTGCTTTGGAAGCAGCTCTGCGTTTACGCGAAAGCCAGATAGCGCAGGAAATTATTGTTCTTACGATTGGGCCGGAAGTGTGCCAAGAAACCTTGAGACATGGGTTGGCTTTGGGTGCTGACCGCGCCATTTTGATCCGCAGTGATGATGCATATTGTAGTTTTAATAGAGCTAAAATCCTGCAAAAAACTATTCTTCAAGAGAGCCCGGATTTGGTACTCATGGGCAAGCAAGCGATTGATGATGATAACAATCAAACCCCACAAATGTTGGCGGGGTTATTAAATTGGCCACAAATTACTTTTGCTTCTCAATTAGAAATTACCGACCGCGAATTAACCGCTACTCGGGAAATTGATCAGGGTTTGGAGTTGTTACAAACCACATTGCCTGCTGTCGTGAGCGTGGATTTGCGTTTGAATCAACCGCGTTATGCAAGTTTACCGAATATTATGAAAGCCAAACAAAAACCCTTACAAATCATCGAACTTGACAGCTTGGGTTTGAATTTGCAAACGCATATCAAAAAGATGCAAATCAAAAACCCTTCACGTAGGCCAGGAGGCATGATGGTGGAATCTGTAGCGGCGTTATTGGATAAACTACAACATGAAGCTAAGGTGTTGCCATGACAATATTGCTGATTGCGGAACATGATCACCAACATTTGGATGCAACATTTGCTCATGTACTCGGTTCTGTACAAAGTTTGGGGCAAGAACTCGTTGTGTTGGTAGCAGGGCAGCATTGTGCGACAGTTGCTGCAGAAGCAGCATCCTATCAAGGAGTTGGTACTGTGTGGTTGGTAGAAGATCCAGCTTTTGAGCATTCTTTGGCCGAGCAATTGAGCCCGGTTATTGCGCAATTAGCTCATGATTGCGATTATCTGGTCATGGCTGCTACGACATTAGGCAAAAATATATTACCACGTACTGCAGCTTTATTAGGCGTGAGCCAAGTGTCGGATGTCACAGCCATTGTGAGTCTAGATACCTTTGAACATCCCATTTATGCCGGGAATGCAGTAGAAACTGTACAAATACTGGATAAGCAAAAAATATTGAGCATTCGGGCGACAGCCTTTGCAGCGGTCACGGCTCAACAGACGCCCTGTCTAGTCGAAAAACCTGCTGTGCAAATTCCAGCTTGTCCCACACGCTTTGTACGTCGCGAACTCAGCCAATCAGTCCGTCCTGATCTGACCAATGCGAAAATTATCGTTTCTGGAGGCAGAGGCCTGCAGTCGAAGGAGCAATTTAAATTAGTCGAAGATTTAGCAGATAAATTAGGGGCAGCTTTGGGTGCTTCCCGAGCTGCTGTGGATGCGGGCTTTATTTCAAATGATCACCAGGTGGGTCAAACGGGTAAAATTGTAGCCCCCAAACTCTATTTTGCGATTGGGATCTCGGGTGCTATCCAGCATATTGCCGGGATCAAAGATGCGCAAATTATTGTGGCGATTAATAAGGATGAGAATGCGCCTATTTTTCAAATTGCCAATTATGGATTAGTCGGAGATTTGTTTGAGGTGGTTCCAAAATTAGTTCTTGAATTACAACAGCGAGGGTTATGCAAATGTTGATTGGTGTGCCAAAGGAGATAAAACCTCAAGAGTACCGAGTTGGTTTAGTGCCATCCGGAGTCAGAGAATTAGTAAAAATAGGCGGAAAAGTGCTGGTGGAGCGCGATGCAGGTCGTGGCATCCAAATCACTGACGAAGACTATCGTGCAGCGGGTGCAGAAATTGTGGCGACGCCAGAAGAAATTTTTGAACGCTCGGATCTCATTGTCAAAGTCAAAGAGCCGCAACCCGAAGAATGTCGCAGATTGCATGCGGGTCAAACAATATTTGCTTTTTTACATTTGGCACCTGATTTACAGCAAATTCGTCTATTACAGGCCTCTGGCGTTACAGCCATTGCATTTGAAACGGTTACCCAACTTGGAGGAGGCTTACCCTTATTAGCGCCTTCCTCAGAGGTTGCTGGACGTTTGGCCGTGCAGGCGGGCGCGCATTGCTTGGAAATCGCACAAGGTGGAAAAGGAAAATTATTAGGGGGCGTGCCTGGTGTGGCGCCTGCGAATGTGACGATATTAGGCGGAGGGGTAGCAGGCACTCAAGCGTTGCAAATTGCAATTGGCATGGGAGCGCGCGTTACTGTTTTGGATAATTCGTTACCACGGTTACGTTGGTTAGACAGTCAATTTCATTCCAAGATCAATACGATCTATGCTACCCAGGGGGCGATAGAAGCGGCTGTGGTGGATGCTGATTTGGTGATTGGTGCGGTGTTGGTTCCAGGTGCTACTGCGCCCAAATTGGTGACTAAAGAGATGATTGCTGCGATGCAACCAGGTTCTGTTGTGGTGGATATCGCGATTGATCAAGGAGGATGTTTTGCGACAAGCCGTCCAACGACCCATCATGAACCCACTTTTGTAGTGGACCAAATTGTGCATTATTGTGTTGCAAATATGCCTGGCGCGGTCCCTTTGACGTCTACTTATGCATTAGCTAATGCCACATTGCCATTTGTTTTGAGTATGGTTAACAAAGGCGTGAAACCAGCTTTAATGTCGGATCCGCATTTTTTAAACGGTCTGTCAGTGCACGCTGGACGTCTAACGTATCAAGCTGTAGCGGATGCCGCGCAAGATAGATATGTTCCTGCACTGGATTCGTTAAATGCTTAAATCGCGTAAGCAGCCCACTGATTTGAAGATGCAAGTTGCACAAGCTGCATTAGACTATCTGACTGAGCGCGTGACTATTGGAGTTGGCACGGGGCGAACTGCTAATTGTTTTATTGAGTTACTGAGCCAACGCAAACATCTGATTGATGCTTGCGTGGCCAGCTCAGTCGAAACCGAACGGCGTCTCAAAGCACATGGGTTTTTGGTTTTGGATTTGCCAACTGTGGATCATTTAGAGTGGTATTTTGATGGCGCTGATGAAGTGAATCTGCAACATCAAATGATCAAAGGTGGTGGCGGAGCCATGACTCGGGAAAAAATTGTGGCCAATGCGGCGAAAACCTTTGTGTGTATGATTGAAACCCATAAATGGGTACAGCATTTAGGACAATTTCCAGTTGCAGTAGAGGTGATCCCTATGGCTCGGAGTTTAGTGGGGCGTGCCTTGCTTGATATGGGTTGCGACCCAGCTTATCGGCAAGGATTTGTCACTGATAATGGCAATATTATTTTAGATGCGCATCAATGCAATCCAGACAAATTTCCTAATTTAGAGCGAGATATTAAGCAAATTACCGGCGTGGTAGAGACTGGTTTGTTTTTACATCGCAAAGCCGATATTGTGTTATGCGCTGGTGTTGATGGTGTGACCACTACGAAATTGACGAGTTTTTAATAACTATTTTGGAGTAAACCTATTGGATAAAAACGTTAGGAATGAGCAAAAACCATCCGATCTGCAAGATAAAAATAAAGGCGTTATTGGTCGTATTAAAAAGATTTTTTTACAAGTGATGGACGTTATTGCAGAGGCGTTTTCTGCCATCGTCGTAAGCATCTTCGGATGAATTAAGTTCGCGGTTATTGACAACATCCCAACACCTCATGAAACTGTTTTACGGCTGAAAAATCACAGGTATAAAATTGTTTGTATATTTTTTGATCTAAATATTGTATAATAGATCACTTGTGAATAATATAGTTCTCTATAAATGCGTAAAAAATTAACTGCTCTGATAACTCGTGCCGATAAAACAAAAAATATGCATAAAAGATTGGACATCTATACAGAGATATTAACTACACCACAAAACACCGAATATTTGAGTGCAGAAGAAATTGCAGATGTTTTTTATAATCGCTCACTCAATCATATGGAAATATGCGGCTATCATTTTTCAAGAGGTGAATATATAGAAGCGATAAAAGATATGCGCCGTGCAGATTCTGATATAAGAAATGCTGAGATAAGATATGAGCAAACAACAGACAAAAATGCTTGCAAACAGAGAATGAGCGAATATCGCAACACTCGTATGCACATTATTGAGGTAAAAGAAGGGCAATCTGATCCATCAATGTCTGAGTTTATAAAAGTGAGTAGACTCATCATCAAGACTTCTGCTACATCCTCTGGTTTCAAGGATAGCCCTATAGATGGCTATAGTGCAGACACCGAAGCATTAGACACGCAAAAAATTCTGCCCGCAAAGCGCCCACGATCCTCATCGCCAGAACGGTTAGGATTTTTTGAGCTATTTGCTGCTTCTCAAGCGCCTGCCCAGCAAGTGATTAACGAACCAGGCTTTCATATAGCGCCTCAAGAACCAAACGAGAAGGGACTAAATTTTAATCCCCCCGCCTTTTTCAGCAAAACCGCTGTATTGAACAGAAAGTTAGAAAAATCTACCCTTCGTAGGGAACTAGAAGAAGCAAATCTCCTGGACCCAAAGATTTTGCAGCGGAAAGCAGTTTGAGTCAAAATATCCTGTCTGGTGCTGAGTGGTTATATCGATTCGATCATTCTCACCGGGTCAACATCGGTGTCATAATTAATGCCAGGTATGTTGAATCCAAATAGTCGGTAAAAATCTTCACGATAACCGCTGATGTCACTTTCCTGCATTAAATTATCAGTGGTGATATGTTCCCACAGCTGGCTAATTTTTTCTTGGGTAGCGTCCTGCATCTCGAGATCATCGATACGTATATAACCTTCAGCATCACGAGCAGGTCGGTTGGATGAGTATAAATGCTGATTAAACAAACGATACATCTGTTCAATGCATCCTTCATGCGTACCCTGTTCTTTCATAATTTTAAACAAAATTGAAATATAAAGAGGCACAACAGGGATGGCGGCACTGGATTGAGTAACCACTGCTTTATCAACCGAAACCACCGCTTGTCCGTGAATAGACGATAGTTTTTGATTTAATTTATCAGCAGTTTCTTTTAAATGAATTTTTGCTTTACCTATTGTACCTTCCTTGTATAAACCATAGGTTAATTCTGGACCAATATACGAATAGGCAACCGTCAGAATCCCATCTGCCAATAAGTTTTCTTTAGCAAGAAAATCAATCCACATTTCCCAATCTTCGCCGCCCATTACCGCAACGGTATTGGCTATTTCTTCCTCTGTGGCAGGTTCAATGCTGACATTTTTTACTTCCCCACGAAAGACATCCACTGTTTTACCGGAAAAAGCGTGGTCAGTTGGTTTTAATACCGATGTATACACTTGACCGGTGACAGGGTGGGTGCGGCGTGGTGTTGCTAGACTATAGATGATTAAATCGACTTGATTGAAATCCTTGCGAATTAATTCGGCGGTTTGATCTTTGATCTCTTGGGAAAAAGCGTCTCCATTAATGCTTTTAGCATAATGGCCATCATGATGAGCAATTTTTTCAAAGGCGGCTGAATTATACCAGCCAGCGGAAGCTGTACGCTCACCTTCTGCGGGTTTTTCATAAAAAACGCCAATTGTTTTTGCATCTGCGCCAAAAGTAGCGGCGATACGGCTTGCCAATCCATAGCCAGTAGAGGCACCAATCACCAACACATTTTTAGGGCCGGAAAATCGAGTTTGTGATTTTATATACTCGACTTGTTCTTCCACTGCTTTAAAACAACCGTCCGGATGAGCGGTAGTACAAATAAATCCTCGAACTTTTGGCTTGATAATCATGGGATATCTCTTTTATACGCGTTATTGCGATCAACAAATCAAGTTGTATATTAAAGATTTATTATTGTTTGAACAAGGTTATTTTAAACTCGATTCCGGTCTGATCGGTATTTTCTTCCTACGCTTCGCCCAATAAATGCAATAAAGCCGTAATTTCACCAATTTTTTCTTCCGGTTGCGTTGCGGTTAGGGTAAAACAGAGGCGCGAAGGGCCTTGGAGTTGATAGCGTTGGCTCTGGGTTTGAATCAGTTTGATCAGGGTAACAGGATTGATTTTAGGGTCTGCATTAAATTCTAGTTTGCCTTTTTGATCTGAGGCCTGGATTTTTTTGATTCCTATTTTGATCGCCAAATATTTTAATTTGGTAATCAAAATCAGATGCTTCACTGATGGGGGCAGCAATCCAAAGCGGTCAATGAGTTCAACCTGTAAATCATGTAATGCTTGCTCAGATTTTGCATGTGCAATACGTTTGTAGAAAATCAAACGGATATGTACATCGCCGATGTAGCTGTCTGGAATGACCGTAGAGATTCGCAGATCAATATCTGGACCCTCTTTTAGCGGTGCATTTAGTTCAGGTGTTTTCCCTGATTTCAAATCGTTTACAGCGCGCTCTAGCATTTCCATGAAGAGATCAAACCCTATGGCATGCATATTGCCACTTTGTTCTTCACCTAATAATTCACCCGCACCGCGGATTTCAAGATCATGCGAAGCCAGAGTAAAGCCAGCGCCCAAATCCTCTAACGATACAATCGCCTCTAAGCGCTTGATAGCATCTGAGCTGAGCATATTTTGGGGTGGCGTCAGTAAATAAGCATACGCCTGATGATGTGAACGACCCACACGACCACGTAATTGATGTAATTGGGCCAAACCAAATTTGTCTGCGCGGTCAATGATAATGGTATTGGCAGTAGGAATATCGATGCCTGTTTCAATAATAGTGGTACACACCAATACATTAAACTGGTGATGATAAAAATCAGACATAATCCGCTCTAATTCCCGTTCGCGCATTTGTCCATGCGCATTGCGAATTTTTGCTTGGGGAATTAGTTTTTGTAAATCTTGGCTAACTCGGTCAATGGTTTGCACATTATTATGCAAAAAGAAGACTTGTCCGCCACGGAGTATTTCACGCAATATAGCTTCACTGATGATGCTGTTCGTTTGTTCTTGCCAAAAGGTTTTGATGGCTAAGCGTTTTGCTGGTGGAGTGGCAATTAAGGAGATATCGCGAATCCCGGCCATGGACATATTTAAAGTGCGTGGAATAGGGGTTGCAGTCATACATAAGAGATCAACATGCGCCCTCATGCTTTTGATATATTCTTTTTGCTTGACCCCAAAACGATGTTCTTCATCAATGATTAATAGGCCTAAATTCTGAAATTGAATCGATTTTTGTAAGAGTTTATGAGTTCCAATCACAATATCGACTTGACCATTTGCTAAGCCTTGTACGGTTTTCTCTGCTTGTTTTTCACTGCGGAACCGAGATAGCAATTCAATGGTAATTGGAAAATCAGCAAAACGGTCGCGAAAGGTGGCAAAATGTTGATCGGCTAATAAAGTCGTAGGCGTTAAAACACAGATTTGCTTGCCATCGCGGGCTGCGATAAAGGCTGCGCGCATGGCAACTTCTGTTTTACCGAAACCGACATCCCCACAAATTAGTCTATCCATCGGTCTTGGTGATTCCATATCTGCGATAATTTGCTGAATGGCCGCGTCTTGATCTCCAGTAAGGGTAAAAGGAAATCCTGCTGCAAAACGTTGGTAATCAATTTGATGCATATGATATTGATGCCCTGGCGCTTGGGCACGTTTGGCATAAATTTCTAATAATTCAATGGCAACATCATGGATTTTTTCCGCGGCTTTTTTCTTTTCTTTTTGCCAAAGATCGGAGCCGAGTCGATGGAGTGGGGCGTGTTCAGAATCAGCACCAGTATAGCGACTGATAAGATGTAATGACGTAACCGGGACATAGATTTTATCGTCCCCGGCATACGCCAAACTAAGAAATTCATTGGACAAACCGTCGTGAACAAAGGTTTGCAATCCTTGATACCGGCCTACGCCGAATTCAAGGTGAACCACGGGTGCTCCAATCTGCAATTCGGCCAGATCTCGAATCATGACATTGGGATCGATGGCTTTTGAGCTTTTGCGTTGTTGTGGAGTCGCTTGCTGACCAAATAATTGAGATTCCACAATAATGGATAAATCAGCAAATTCCGCCCCATCGTTTAGGGTGCCGAGCGTAATATTAACGGCTTGGGTATGATCAGCTAGAAATGCTTGCCATGATGGCTGCCATTTAGGAAAAATGTTGGATTGCTTCAATAGGTCTAAGATAATTTCGCGGCGTCCCAATGACTCCACGACCACCAGAGTGCGATGGTTTGTCGTATCTAGCCAATTTTTGAGGGCATGAAAAGGTTCAGCGCTATGCCTATCAATGGTCACTATGCGCGGTGGGTCGATTGCGAAATTGTGATTACCTTTTTTGTGAATCACTGGCTCATGCGAGAGTTTGATGCGGGTATGTTGTTTGGTCGCACTTAGCAACTCAGCGGGGGATAGAAAGCACTGTTCAGGGCGTAAAATAGGGCGGGTGCGATCATGGCTTCTTTGCGTAAAACGCTGCGTCACTTCTTGCCAAAACTGCTCAGCATAGTCCAAGGTGGTTCCAACCATACTGACAGTCGATTCGGGGGGTAAATAATCAAAAAAACTGACTGCTTTGGGGAAAAACAGGGGTAAATAACACTCAATACCTGCGGGAATTTGGCCAGCAGAGATTGCTTCATAGAGTGGTATCTGAGTAGGATTTCCACTAAATTCATTTCTAAAAGCTTGGCGAAAATGGCTGATACCCTGTTCGCTTAATAGGATTTCTCGGGCTGGTAAGATATGAATTTTATCAATTTTCTTAATTGTCCGTTGCGACTCTGGGTTGAAACTCCGCAAACTGAGAATTTCCTCATCGAATAATTCGACTCTAAATGGCACGGAGCTGCCCATTGGAAAGAGATCTAAGATGGCGCCTCGCAGCGCAAATTCGCCATGTTCTAATACGGTATTGACAGAGTAGTAGCCAGCTTGGATTAATTGCTGGCGAAAGGTTTCAATATTAAGGTGTTGTTGGCATTGTAATAAGAGGCTATGTTGTTGTACAAAATCAGGAGGACACAGTTTATGCATCAAGGTGCTCACTGAGCTGATGACAATCGCTGTTTTGAGCTGGGGCAGACGACTTAAGGTCGTTAAGCGTTCGGAGATGATATCCTGGTGCGGTGAAAATTGATCATAGGGTAAGGTTTCCCAATCAGGAAAAACCAAAATTTCTTGCGGCTGCGGATGATCTTTGAAATAAAACTGCAGTTCATCAATGAGTTGTTTGGCATACCAATTATCGGGGGTAATACAGAGCTTGATACCAGGCGTTTGTTGACAATATTCGGCAAATGCCAAAGACAGACTACTGCCATATAATTGCCCCCAAGCAGATTTGTTTATGGTATGATCATCGATTAGAATCGTATTAGACATGTGCGCGTAAGTAGAATAAAACCTGCAAGTATAACCGTAGTGAGTGACTAAAAAAAGGGGAAAGAATGCGTCAAATTGCTTTGGATACAGAGACTACGGGGATTGGCCACGATTCTGGGCATCGCATCATTGAAATTGGTTGCGTAGAATTGATTAATCGTCGTTTAACCGGTCAGACGTACCATGTGTATTTGAACCCTCAAAGATTGGTGGATGAAGGTGCATTTAAAGTTCACGGGATTAGTGATCATTTTTTGAAGGACAAGCCTGAGTTCAAGTCTATTTATCAAGAGTTTCTTGCATTTATTGGTCAAGCAGAATTGATTATCCATAACGCAGCCTTTGATTTGGGGTTTTTAAACGCAGAATTAAAACGCTGTAGTTATTCAGAGCGACTTGAGCAGAGTTGTTCTGTAGTGGATACGCTATTATTAGCCAGAAAAAAGCATCCTGGACAGCGCAATAATTTAGATGCCCTCTGTAAACGCTATGACATTGACAATACGCATCGTCAATTACATGGCGCATTACTGGATGCGCAAATCCTTGCCCAGTTATATTTAGCCATGACGGGCGGGCAAACAGATTTATTTGGGGACAGTGGTGCGACTGAAACAGAAGCGCAAATCTCGCAAACATCCAAGCCGGTTTTATCCTCTTCTTCGCCCATTTATTATGCGAATCCTGAGGAATTGCGTCGCCATCAAGAGTTTATGCAGCGCTTGGAAAAGTAGGTTGTGAAATGATTAATCCGTTCGAGCTGAGGAGAGGCCTGGGTCTCGTATCGAAGCTTTAAGTCATGCTTCGAGACTGCGTCAATGCCCCCTCAGCACGAAAGGATTTAAAAAACCAAATACTTAAATTTTTTCACAGTTCAAATTTGGCACGCAACCATACCCAAGAAAATAGCCATGACTATCTTTGTCCGGTACTTTAAAATCAAATACACTCACGCCGTAAATTTTTCTTCCTTTATAAGTACGCCCATTGCTAGCACCAATCATCAAGGGTTGACCTGTTTGGTTTTTTCCTAGATACATCATCACATGGGTGACATTGATAGACCTCTCAATCTTGTACGTACCGGACCAGAATAACAAATCACCGGGACGCAAATGCGCAAATTCAATGGCATCAATGGATGTCGTGCGCTCCGGAACCGCATAAAAATGGCCGTGTGTGGTGACCCATTGATATTGTAAATCCGACGAGCGCGGCACATCGGGTATCCCCATTTGCCTTAATGCATAATACATAGTACCGGAGCAATCCATGCCACCTGCCTTGGGATCGGAGCTACCGTATTGATAATTCAGCCCTTGTCTCGCTAAGCTAAGCAGCAAATTAATGGGATTTTGGACTTTAGGTGGGTAAGAGGAAAAAGAGGATAATTCGGTCGTCGCAATGGACTCCGGGTATTGATTAGAGTGTTCTTTTGCAAAGAGATATCCGGAAATAAAAATGCAATATATATATACAGATACTTTAATCAACACCAGATCTTCTCGTCAATGCGTTACATGGTTTAAGCATAGCATTTGCAACGGTATCTGTACGTATTTTTTATCTAAAGTGCATATTTAAAGTATGTTGCAAGAAAATCGCCCATTATTAATCTATAATTATACATAGGAGTGATTGATTTAAGGATAAATCATGAAACGGGTTGATTGGTACAAACCACTGTCTTTCGTCGCTTGTCTTGCGTCTGCATTGTTATTATGGGTTTCTACTGACGCGCAATCAATTATTCCAGGCTCAAGTTACGATGTCGCTGCAGCGGGTAAATTTGTGTTCGATCCCACGACTCAACGTTGGACTGCCATAAATAGCGATGGCCAGGTAGTAAAATCGGGTCATGGTTCGGCAGGACGTGCGTATTGCTCAGATACTGGCCGACGATGTAGAACACCGACCGGTACTTTTCATGTAATCCAAAAAAGAGGCGCTGATTGTCGTTCTAGCCGCTACCCAGTGGGTAAAGGTGGTTCCCCCATGCCCTATTGTATGTTTTTCTCTCAGTATTATGCAGTCCATGGTTCACATGAAGTGCCCAATTATAATGCGAGCCACGGTTGTATCCGAATCCATCCAGCAGATGCTAAGTGGTTATATTACAATTTTATGGAAGTGGGTACGCCGGTGATCGTGAAACCGTATTAACAAAACAATCATATGAGAATTTTACAGGACTTACTCAAAACTCCGATCTCTTCGTTGGATTTAGTCTTTAATTCGGTCATTTAGTCATCTAAACTCCCTCATTAAAGACTAAATCCGCCTCGACCTCGGGGTTTTGCGTAAGTCCTGTTTTATATCGTGTCATCATCCACAGAAAATGACGAACCGCAGCCACAGGTCGTTTTGGCATTGGGATTGCGAATGATAAATTGTTCTTGGATGCCACTGGTATAGTCGATTTCAGCACCGTGTAGCAATTGAACGCTGATGCAATCGACTAAGAGTTTGATGGTGATATTAGAATCAGACGAGGCAGTTTCAATGATTGTATCATCTTCTTGAATTTTTTCGTCAAAAGTAAAGCCATATTGGTAGCCAGAACAGCCGCCGCCAGTGATATAGACCCTCAAATGCAAATTGGGATTGCCTTCTTCAGTAATCAAGGCTGCGACTTTGTTGGCGGCGGCCGTTGATACATGAATAACAGGCTGCATAGCGTGTTGCACAATAGGTTCGTGGTGTTGTACCGCGGATGCATCTGCCATTTGGGATCTCTAATGTTATAAAAGTCTTATTATATCACAGTACAGAAAACGTAAGAAACAATCTTGCTAATCTGTCCGTTCTTGATAACAAGAAGCCATATACTATACTTGTAGTATAAAATTAAAACCACACAAGTGATTGTATATGAGGAAGCATCATGCAGGAACGGCATAAACATCGAAATTTAAATTTTTTTTCTTACGATAGTCAGAAAGCAGTCGAAGGTGCACATGCTGGGACACGTACATTGAGTGATTGGAATAGACAAATTAGCGCTGGAGAAGGCTGTGTTTATTATATTAATGGTGTCAAATTATCTAAATTGCGCGAAAGAAAAACCGTGGTAAATGGGCGTGAACAAAGTCAATTTGTCGAGTTTGAAAATGTTGCTGAATTAAAAAAGTTTTATAAAAAAAATCTTTTTAATAATATTCCGGAATTGAGTGCTGAACGGCCTCGACGTAGGCGAGCAGCGCGTAAAACACCTAATACTACAGCGTCACCAGAGGTTTTGGCGAAACGTCGGGCCCAAAAAATGAAGCGTAAGGTACGCGCAATGAGTCGTGCAGAACGAATAGATTTGGCGGTAGAACAGGCTTGTTTACATTGGCATCAAGCGGGCATTCAACATGCAACTTATCAACACGCTAGCAAATATGCATTAGAAAACTTTCGTGACATCGGTATTCCTGAGCCCAAATTCAAGGTTAATTTTAATGCAGTTAAAGGGGGAGTGAAAATTACCGAGGAAAATATAATCAGACAGTGGAATCAAAATAGTCCGACCGGTGGCCAACCAAAAAAGCATATTCTCAGTGATACAGAGCAGTATTACGTTAAAACGCACAGCACTTATTTGTTTACTCCAGAAACTATCCAGGTCCAAGATTTAGTTATAGATTGCCCAGAAAAAGCTTTAGCCCCCATTTTTGATAAGCGAGATCAAGCCGAGTCGGGTAATCGTGTTAGCAATCCATTTTTACGTACTTTGTATTCTTTTGTTGCAAGCTTTGGTTCAAGTCCCTCAACAACTGAAACCAAGGAGATACCGAGCATAAAAATGCAAGAAGAGGCTCAAACCACGATTGAGCTTCCTAAAATCAAAGGGTTATGACTGAAGCCTCATGCTGGTTCCGCTTCTTTTTTCTGGATAATCCCAAGAGCCAAGTACTTCGTCGGTGACTGCATCAACGCCGTTTTCGTCTAGTGCACCTAATCCAGTGATTGCTTTACCTTGAGGGGTGCTATTTAAAAAGCGCCCATAATATTTGAGCGCAGCGCCATGCTCGCTGATAAATTTCTCCTTCTCTTTTTCATGACTTGTAATAGTTTGCCTGGAGGATGTTGTTGGTGGTAGTGAAACACTAATGTGTTTCTGAACAACTTGGTTAACAAAGTCTTGGGTATTTTTTTGAGTGTAATACTGCTGATCCATTCTTTCCTGTAATAATGTTTTGACCGTTGTCCAACTGTCTGTTTTACTAAGTTTTAGCGTAAATTTTTGTGGATCTACAGCTTTTAAAACTTCCAAAAAACTATTGATCATGCCAGTACTACATTCTTCAAGGTCTAATGCAGTGCTGCTGGCGCTTAAATTACGCCGCAGATTGGCTAAATAATTTGCGGTTAGTTTTTTTAATTGTCGAGTTTGGTCCGAAGACAAGCGATATTCGTGAATCACTGTCCAAACTAAGCATAGCGTGTTGAAAGGCGTTTTGGGCTGATAATGTTTGGAAGATGTTTTGAGATCATGTGCGGGTGCTTGATTAAGAAACCCCGTTTGGATCTGTTGCAAGCAATTCTGTGCATAGAGCACAGTCATATCTTCCGGATCAATTATCGTTGTTTGAAGTTCTGTTAAAAAGCTTTCAATCTCTCTAGGAATGATTTTCAGACGGTCTTTGGCTTTCTTTCCATAATGTTGATCAACAAGATCGTATAACTCATTGGCAGTTAAAGTCACAATGGGACTATGCGGTGAAAGATGATAGTTTTTATAGAGGTCAAAATAATAACTTGCATAAAATAACAGGCTAAATTTGTGAGCCAATGCTCCTACATAGGGTCCTTCATAGAGCGCAATATCTTTTTGAAAGAAAAGAGCCGAAAAATATCGTGCATCCGTATTGTAAAAATCAGTCCAATACGTTTTGATGCGAGTGAAGGATAGATCAAAAAACCCTGTAAATCCAACGCCCCATCCGGATACAACAATATGTAATAAGGATTGAACAAGCATAGTCAAAATCTTAATCGGACTATACAACAGTTCTGCGGCAGCTGCGCGATATTTTCCTTCAATCAATTTATCTACAAACAGGAGAGCGACCAACAGAGTCTGAATTAAGAGTAATGGAGAGTAGATTATTAAATAGAGTAATATTCCGGCAACACGATTTAATAGCATGTTTGTTTCAGATTCTTATGGGTGAAAAAGTGAGCGATTTTAACTTGGTTTATATTTATTGTAAACAGTTTAAGCTTCTAGTAAGTCGCAGCATAAAAGACAACGCCATTTTTTTAAATCAATCATTTTTGACAAAGTATTGTCTATAAACCATGCTTAATAGAGATTTTTAACCAATTTGGAATAAGATAATGCAAACTGTGGAAGATATTTTGCAGGAAAAAATTGCTAGTTCGAAAATGAGATCGGATACCAGGGCAGTCACTCTTTACAAAGTCATAGAGGAGTTTGCTATTTCGAATGACTGTTTATATGACTTTGACAAAGGGAGTGAGATTAAAGCGCTGTATACTTTGCTCGATGAAAAAGTACCTGTCGCAATGACGAATTCAGCTGAGATTACTGCAGTAATTAAAGGAAATGAATCGAATTCACTTCTTTCTTTAGCTGCGAGACTAATAAATAGATCAAGTCGCGAAAAATCTACGATTCCAGATGTTGAGAGTATTCGAGCTAAAGTGGTTGCGGTATTTCCAGCGCCTGTGCTTGCAGATCGTCTGGATCCTCGAAGTCCTGGCAAACAAGGAGGGTCTAGAGAGTGAACTGCTATTAACGAATGATTTGGTCAATCACCGCACCACCCAAACATTGATTTTGATGATAAAAAACCACTGACTGTCCTGGTGTGATGGCGCGAGTCGGAGCGGAAAACATAACACAATGCTGGGAGTCTTGAGCGGGTGAAATGATACATGGTTGCTCAGTTTGTCGGTAACGGATTTTTGCGTAACAGGTGAGAGGTAGTTGGGGTGGTTCGTGGAGTAACCAATGGACTGGGCCACACAGTAATCCTTGTGCGTAAAGCATGGGATGTTGTTCGCTTTGTGCCACAATTAAAACATTATGGCTAATGTCTTTATCCACCACATACCACGGTGCATTTTGACTGTTCTTCAACCCGCCAATTTTTAAGCCCTGGCGTTGTCCGATGGTGTAGAACATGAGCCCATCATGTTGTCCAATGACCTGACCGAGCGTATCTTTAATTTCGCCAGGTTGTGCCAGAAGATATTCATTGAGAAAAATTTTGAAGCGTTTTTCGCCAATAAAACAAATGCCTGTTGAATCCTTTTTATTATGGGTCACAAACCCTTGTTCGAGGGCAATGGCTCGAATCTGAGGTTTGAGATGATCCCCTATTGGGAATAAGGTTTTGGCCAACGCTTTGGGTGCCACGGCGTGGAGAAAATAGGTTTGATCTTTACTGCGATCCTTGGCTTTGTATAATAAGCCAATGTCCCCATCCAGGGCTACTTTGGCGTAATGTCCCGTCGCAATATAATCAGCACCCAAATCCAACGCATGCTCGAAAAAAGCTTTGAATTTGATTTCTTTGTTGCATAAAACATCGGGATTGGGCGTGCGTCCGTTTTGATATTCTTCCAGAAAATGAGTAAAGACCTTTTGCCAATATTGCTCAGCAAAATTCACAGTGTGCAGAGGGATTTGAAGTTGTTCGCAAACAGCTTGGGCGTCAGCCAAATCAGCGGCAGCAGCACAATAGGTGCTGGTGTCATCTTGTTCCCAATTTTTCATGAATAAGCCTTCGACTTGATATCCAGCTGCTTGCAATAAATAAGCGGCAACTGAGGAATCAACGCCTCCAGACATTCCGACAATCACTTTTTGACTCAAAATTAGGTACTCTTATTTTAAAATAAAGTCTTGTTATGGCGACTAAAACCACTCAACAGACGTCGTTAATAGGTTGGTACTATCGAGCCTTGTGAGTAAATCGTCAACTATTAACAAAAGAGTGTATTTTAAGGTATACTGCGCTCTGATGCAATTTTAGACTTTTATCCGATTCGACTATGTCATTAAAATCATTAAAAACGTTAGCCAAACAATCGCATCCTGTGCAAATGACCGTAGAGGTGAATGAACGCTTGCCTTATTATATTCACGCGCCTTGTGTCTTGACTTGCGAGGTCGCAGTTCAGCAAGAGCGTAGGCATTATGTTTTACATTTAAAAAGCAGTGGGGAGTTGATAATTAATTGTCAACGATGTTTGCAAGATTTTGCTTATGCTTATGACCATAAGAGCGAAGTGGCTATTTGTCAGAGTGATGAGATTGCTAATCAAATGATGAGTTCGATGGATTGCATGGTGCAATCAGAGGATGATTTGGATTTATTGGAGATTGTGACAGACGATCTGCATTTGTTTAGTCCAGAAAAACATGATGATTGTTGATTGAATAAAGTGCTGTTTTAGATAGAAATCAAATAGCGAAAAACCAGTATTTTAAAGTAGAATGGCTATATTGCACGAAAGACTTGGAATATTTGAAAAAAGGCTGTAAAATTCACGCCCAACAGTAACATATTGGTTAGGAGTCACATAAATGGCGGTTCAACAGAATAAAAAATCACGCTCACGTAGAGATATGCGTCGTTCGCATGATGCACTCACTCTGCCTACATTATCAGTGAATGCGACAACAGGTGAGACTCATATACGTCATCATCTTTCACCGGACTTCTATACGCATGGTGGTCGTAAAGTGACTGCTGATGGACCTGTGTACGAAGATCAAGAGTAATTTCTTTGAACACTGTTACCATAGCGATTGATGCAATGGGGGGCGATCACGGTTTGACTGTTGTCATTCCAGCCGCCATCCGTGCTGTAAAAAAAAATCCAAATTTGCATTTGATCTTGGTTGGCGATCAAAGCCGTATCGCATCGAGTTTGCAAAAAGCAGGCTACTCATTAACGTCTTCTCCGCAAATTTCAATCGAACACGCTCCTGAAGTGGTGGCGATGGATGAGTTGCCATCACATGCGTTGCGCAATAAAAAATTGTCTTCAATGCGCATTGCCATCAATTTGGTGCGTGATGGACGAGCTCAAGCTTGCGTCAGTGGCGGAAATACCGGGGCTTTGATGGCTACAGCTCGTTTCGTATTGAAAACTCTCCCAGGCATCGATCGACCCGCTATTATTGCTGAGCTTCCTACAGCGCAAGGTCGTACTCGAGTGATTGATTTGGGGGCTAATGTCGACTCCTGTGCAGAACATTTATTCCAATTTGCGGTCATGGGCTCTGCGCTGATTCAAGCACTCGATCAAAAAGCGCGACCCAAAATTGCCTTATTAAACATTGGGGTAGAAGAAATTAAAGGCAATGATCAAGTCAAACGGACGGCACATATGCTCGCGGAATGTCAATTATTAAATTATGTTGGCTACGTGGAAGGCAATCATTTTTATACGGGCGACGTGGACTTGGTTGTTTGTGATGGCTTTGTCGGTAATGTCGCCTTGAAAGCCAGCGAAGGGTTAGCGACTTTGATGGCAACCGTTTTGAAAGAGGGTTTTCAACGGTATTGGTGGTCACGTCTGATCGGATTGCTGGCAAAACCAGCATTGTCTCATTTCAAAAAACGCATGGATCCAGCTCGTTACAATGGTGCAAGTCTTTTAGGGTTGAACGGTATTGTGGTTAAAAGTCATGGTGGGGCGAATGCGTATGCTTTTCAATTTGCGATTGAGGGCGCTATGTTGCAAGTCAAATCAAACGTCGTTAATTTGGTGCGCGATCAAATCACTGATTTTATGAATCAAGGTTTGTTGCTGTGATCACATGGACCAAGCAAATATGATAAATTATGCGATTGTTTTTCCGGGTCAAGGCTCGCAATTCGTTGGGATGTTGACGGATTTGGCTGAAATCCATCCCGAAATCAAAGCAACATTTTCGGAAGTCTCTGATCATATCCATTACGACGTATGGCAAATGGTGCAGCATGGTCCTGAAGATGTTTTAAATCAAACAGAACACACACAAGTGGCCATGTTGACAGCCGATGTGGCTTTATTTCGAGTTTTACAACACCTGAAACCATTCCCTCCTAAAATGATGGCGGGGCATAGCCTCGGAGAGTACGCAGCTTTGGTTGGTGCCGAAGTCATGTCACTTGTCGACGCTGCAAAATTGGTACAGACTCGTGGCCGATTGATGCAACAAGCCATTCCGTTGGGTGTTGGGGCAATGGCTGCGATTGTGGGGTTGACTGATGAGCAAGTCAGGGATATCTGCCTGCAAAGCTCACAAAATAATGAGCAGGTTACTCCCGCAAACTATAATGCCATAGGCCAAGTTGTGATTGCAGGTCATATTGCAGCAGTGCAACGTGCAATGGGTTTGGCGGAAACGCATCAAGCCAAATTGGCTAGATTAATTCCAGTTTCAGTCCCTTGTCATTGCGCACTGTTAAAGCCTGCGGCAGAAAAATTTGCAGATGCTTTGGCGCAAACGTCTATACACCTTCCCAAGGGAACGGTGATATCAAATGTAGATTTGAGTATTTATCATTCAGTAGAGCAAATTCGCGCATTGTTACAGCAGCAATTATATTCTCCAGTTCGTTGGGTAGAAACAATTCAAATGATGCAGAAAGCTGGTGTGGAGACCATTATAGAATGTGGTCCAGGCAAAGTATTGAGTGGATTGATTAAGCGGATTGATAAATCATTAAAAGTAGAGTCTGCTGTCGATTTGTGATGCGAAAATGTCTGTTTTACTCTAAATAAAGAGGGTAGGTGATGAACATAAAAGATAAAGTTGCCCTGGTAACCGGTGCAAGTCGTGGGATTGGTCAAGCCATTGCGCATACTTTGGCTTCCAGAGGGGCTTATGTGATTGGTACTGCTACCACAGCTGCAGGCGCAGAGGCCATCACAAAAATGTTAGCCACTCATTCCTTACAAGGGGAAGGGATGGTTTTAGACGTGACGCAACAAGAAGCGGTCGACCACACTATGGCATTGCTGGCTGATAAGCAAAGAAATCCTGAAATTTTAATTAACAACGCTGGTATTACTGCAGACAATTTATTATTGCGGATGACTGACGATGAATGGTTTCGAGTGATTGAAACTAATTTAAATTCCGTTTATCGTATGTGCAAAGCATGTTTAAAACCGATGTTTCGAGCTCGATGGGGCAGAATTATCAATATTGGTTCAGTGGTTGGAGCCAGCGGTAACCCAGGGCAAGTAAATTATACTGCTGCCAAAGCAGGTGTTTCTGGTTTTTCGCGCTCGCTTGCGGCTGAGATGGGCGGAAGAGGGATTACAGTCAATGTCGTCGCTCCTGGTTTTATTGATACAGAAATGACCGCGGGATTGCCTGATTTTGTGAAAGAAGAAATGCTGAAACGAATTCCTATGAAACGTTTGGGTCAAGCTTCAGATGTAGCAGAAGTCGTTGCGTTTTTAGCATCAGATGCAGCGGCATATGTCACAGGTGAGACTATTCATGTTAATGGTGGTATGTATATGGATTAGGGACGAGGCAATAGTCCCAACACTTGTGATCAAATCATGGAGAGCGGTATACTGCTCACTAATTTTTTAAATTTTAAAGAGGATATGCAGAATATGAGTACAATAGAAGAACGAGTCCGTAAAATTGTTGTTGAACAATTAGGTGTTAAACACGAGGAGTTGACTAATGAAGCCTCGTTTGTTGACGATTTAGGCGCTGATTCTTTGGATACAGTTGAATTAGTTATGGCGCTTGAGGAAGAATTCGACACTGAAATTCCTGACGACGTGGCTGAAGGCATTACAACGATCCAGCAAGCTATCGACTATATCAACTCTCGTAAAGAGAGCTAATAAATCCGGTAACTACTTAATTCGCAGCAGGGTACTTCCCCGATTGATCTGAGAAGAAAGTGGTTACTAAATTTGTATTTTCCACGCCCGTCATCCTGAGTGTAGCGAAGGATCTCATATTGTGCCTAATTCAGGAGATCCTTTAAGCGACTTAGCAGCTTTCAGGATGGCGGACCTGAGGATATACCTAAATTCAAAGAAATGAACGTGAAAACGCCCGTTGCTTCGTTCGAAACAACAAGGCGAATTGTTTCGCGTGAATATTGATTGGGAGTCTTATTTTGAGCAAATCTTTCTTGAAACGTCGGGTAGTAGTCACTGGCATGGGAATGGTGTCTCCAGTTGGCCTGACGGTAGCGGAATCTTGGCAGAATATTTTAAATGGAGTGAGTGGCGTAGGACCTGTAGAAGGGTTTGATACTACGGATTACTCTACAAAAATTTGGGCAAAGGTTAAAAATTTGGATGTAGAAGCTCATCTTTCAGCCAAAGAAGCCCGAAAAATGGATCCGTTTACTCAATTTGGCATGATTGCCGCACAAGAGGCGATGAAAGACTCTGGATTGGAGATAGATGAAGCACTTTCTTTAAGAGCTGGTGTGGCTGTGGGTGCAGGAATTGGCGGTATTCAAACGATTACCAACAATTTTGAACGTTTGACCCAAGGCGGTCCACGTAAAGTCTCTCCCTTTTTTATCCCAGCTGGCATCATCAATATGTTAGCAGGTCAAATTTCGATTAGACATAATTTGAAGGGCCCCAATATTGCAGTCGTTACGGCTTGCACAACAGGCACGCACAATATTGGTTTGGCTGCGCGGATGATTGCTTTTGGTGATGCAGATGTGATGGTGTCTGGTGGTGCAGAAATGACGAACTTACCCTTATGTCTTGCAGGCTTCTCAGCAGTGCGCTCGTTATCAAAACGCAACGATGAACCTGAAAAGGCATCACGGCCTTGGGATCGAGATCGGGATGGTTTTGTGATGGGTGAGGGTGCTGGGATCTTAATTCTTGAGGAATATGAGCATGCAAAAGCACGCAATGCGCGGATTTATGCTGAACTAGTTGGATTCGGTATGTCAGCTGATGCTTATCATATTACCGCACCTGACGAAGATGCTGATGGTGCGACGCGCTGTTTACTAGCAACTTTAGCTGATGCAGATGTGGAGCCGACTGTGGTGGATTATATCAATGCGCATGGCACGTCTACACATTTGAATGATATCAATGAAGCCAAGGCGATTAAACGCGTATTTGGGGATCATGCTTATCAATTGGCTGTCAGTTCAACCAAATCTATGACAGGCCATCTTTTAGGTGCTGCCGGAGCGGTTGAAGCTATTTTTTCTGTCCTCGCGATTCGGGATCAGGTTGCACCACCTACTATGAATTTGGATAATCCAGATGAAGGCTGTGACTTAAATTTTGTCCCTTATAAACCACAATACCGGCCCATCGAGTATGTATTGAGCAATTCACTGGGATTTGGTGGAACTAACGGTAGTTTGTTGTTTAAGCGTTTAGCATAGATGCTGCCACAGGGTCGACGTCACATCAGTATCATTATTTATGGACTGGCTTTATTGGGTGTGATGGCGACTCTGTTTGGTTTAGAATTATACCGCATTATTTATAGACCTATCTCCATTCAAAACAATGAATCTGTCATTATTCGAGTAGAAAAATCAACGACGGCACAGGCTTTAGTGCGGACTATGCATGCCCAAGGCTGGGTAGGGTCAGTTAGACTCTGGACCTATTTGATCCGTTTGGAAGGCTTGTCTACCAAATTACGGTCAGGTATTTATCAAGTGCAGGCAGGTGAGTCGGCCCAACATTTGTTGCAACGGATTGTAGCAGGGGATGTGTTGCACAAATCCTTTATGATTCGTCCGGGCACGACCGCCAGTCAGATTAGCCAAGACTTACAGACGGCACCGTATTTAGACTATCAAGCCTCTGATTGGTCTGATCTGGATAGCCAACATAGCGCCCCAGAAGGCCTATTACTTGCAGATACCTATGTTTACGATGCAGGATCCAGCGGACAGACATTGTTGCGTCGTGCGCATAAACAATTAGAAAATGTACTGACTCAGGCTTGGCAAAATCGTAATCCGGCTTTACCCTATCAAAATCCCTATGAACTCTTGATTGCGGCCTCTATTTTGGAAAAAGAAGCTGCTTTGCCGGCAGAACGACGTTTGATTTCGGGTGTGATTATGAATCGCTTGAAAATACATATGGTTTTACAAATGGATCCGACCGTGATTTATGCATTAGGCGATGGATATGCTGGTAAATTGACGCATCAACAGATGATGGTGGACTCTCCTTACAACACCTATCGCTACAAGGGATTGCCCCCCACACCGATTGCCATGGTGTCGATCGATGCCATTGATGCAGCCAGTCATCCGGAGATCTCTGCGTATTTGTATTTTGTAGCTAAGGGAGATGGAACGCATGTGTTTCATACAAAATATGCAGAACATCTTGAAGCAATTAAGCAATATATGAGAAAAAAATGATGAATCGTGGGCGATTATTGGTGGTTGAGGGATTGGAAGGGGCTGGGAAATCTACGGCTATTCTTTTCTTAAAGAGCCTATTGCAGGCAGAAGGGATTCCCGTACTCACCATACGTGAGCCAGGTGGAACTGTAGTAGGAGAAGCTGTTCGTCATTTGCTAAAGCATGCTGATCATGAGCATCCCCTCGATCCCAGGGCTGAATTATTGTTATTTTATGCAGCACGCGTGCAATTACTTGAATCGGTGGTCAAACCTGCTTTGCAACAAGGTACCTGGGTGTTGGCTGATCGCTGTGAGTTGTCCAGTTTTGCTTATCAAGGGGGTGGCCGTGAGATTCCACTTGAGATTTTAAATCAATTGTCGACCTTATGTGTGGGCGATATGCAGCCTGATTTATTATTCTATTTGGATATTTCACCGGAGATCGGTATGCAGCGCGCGCAGACGCGCGGTACATTAGATAGAATTGAACAAGAGCCTTTGTCTTTTTTCCAGACCGTTCACGCAGCGTATCAGGTTTCTATCAAACGGTTTGAGTCGGTTGCAGTGATTGATGCGAGTCAAGCCATGTCTCAGGTTGAAGCAGCATTGAAACAGGCGTTTCGACATTATTGGGAGTCACTACATGGCCGGTCGTAGTTTGATTCAGGTGTTGCCAGATGCAAAAATTTGGTCACAAATGACCAGGATGCGTACCCAGGGGCGTATGTTGCAAGCGGGTTTAGTCATCGTGCCTCCAGCGCTGCACTTAGAGCCTTTTTTAGATCGTATGTTGGCTCACATTGTCTGTTTGGATACGCATGCTCCTTGCGGATCTTGTCGCATGTGTTTGAAAGTTTTGAGTGATAGTCACCCTGATATTTATCGGGTCCAGCCGGAAAATCCTACGGGAGCTATCAAAATTGAGCAAATTCGAGAGCTGCAGTCGGTGGCTTATCAGACACCGCAATTAGGTGACCGCCAGATTTTGTTGATTTATCCGGTAGAAGCTATGAATCAGGCGGCAGCTTCTGCATTGTTAAAAATACTCGAAGAACCTACTGCTTCGACCATGTTTATTTTAGTGACAGCCAATCCCAGTTTGCTATTACCAACTATCGTAAGTCGCTGCCAACAAATTATTGTGCAGCCGGAAGCATGCAATGGTGATCCCTTGTCTCTCGGCAAAACCTATCCTGAGGCTTCATCGCGGGGAAAGTTGTATGCACAACGTTTAGATATATTTGAGCGGTTGGATGCTTTGTTGGCTAAGCGCCTATCACCTTGTGATTTAGCGCAACAGTGGTCTGATTACCCTATCCAGGATATGCTCTGGTTTTTTACTGCAGTCTTGACCAAGTTAATTCAGCTGCGGTTATTGCCCGTTGCTGCACTAGAAAAAGAGTATCAAGCTTATGCAGTGTTCTCTCATTTATGGCGTCCAGAATATTTGTATGCTCAATTGGATAGTATTTATGCTATTCTGAGCCAATTACAGCATAATATTAATTTGAACACCACGCTGGTTTGGGAACGTATTTTGTTGGATTTTCTTGAGGATTATTCAAGATGTTGATTGATTCGCATTGTCATTTAAATATGTTGGATTTAACTGATTTCGACCAAGATTTGCAAAAAGTTATTGCGCAGGCGCGTGCCAATGATGTGAGCCGGATGTTGACGGTGTGCGTGACGTTGGAGGATTTACCAAAAATCGAAGCCATTGCTGAGCAATTTCCAGAAGTGTATACCTCAGTAGGTGTGCATCCCAATGAAAAAACTCCTAATGAACCCGATACTAATGATTTGGTTCGCCTTGCAGCTTATCAGGCATGTATTGCGATTGGAGAAACGGGTTTAGACTATTTTCGGATTGAATCTGAGGCAGAACAAGCACAGCAACAACAGCGATTTCGTAACCACATCCGCGCGGCACTGGCCGCTCAGAAACCGTTGATTATCCATACGCGTCAAGCCAGTGCAGATACGATACGCATCATGCAAGAAGAAAAAGCCCAAGACATTGGGGGTGTCATGCATTGTTTTACAGAGGATTGGACAGTTGCGCAGCAAGCTTTGGACCTCAATTTTTATATTTCATTTTCGGGTATCCTTACCTTTAAATCAGCCATAGATTTACAAGAGACCGCCAAAAAGGTTCCTGTAGATCGCATGTTAATTGAGACTGATTCGCCGTATTTGGCACCGGTCCCATTTCGGGGAAAACAAAATCATCCTGCATTGGTGAAAGAGGTGGCTATGGCATTGGCGACCTTGCGTGGTATGACTTATGCAGAGATTGCGACTGCAACCACCGCTAATTTTTACCGTTGTTTTAGAGTGACACCCACATGAGTATTTATTTAGGTTTGATGTCAGGCACCAGTATGGATGGCATTGATGCAGCGTTGGTTGATGTTGAAACCCATCGTTTGTTGGGGGGTTTAACCAAACCGTATTCGCCACAAATCACCGCTCAGCTCCAAGCACTGATGACGGGTACAACGACTACGCTTGCAGACATTTGGCAATTGAATACTGTGCTCGGCAAGGAGTTTGCAGGTGCTGCGAATACTTTAATACAACAATATAAGATGGATCCCAAGGCAATCACCGCGATTGGTAGTCATGGGCAAACGATTCGCCATGATCCTGTGGCTTCTATTCCTTACACGATTCAATTGGGTTGCCCACATACTATCGCAGAATTAACCGGTATTACCGTTGTGGCTGATTTTAGAACGCGGGATATGGTGGTAGGGGGACAAGGGGCACCTTTTGCACCGTTGTATCATCAGGCGATATTAGGTCATTCTCAGGACTCAGTGGCGGTTGTGAATGTGGGTGGCATTGCAAATATTACTTTTTTATCCCCACAAACGCCTACCTATGGTTATGATGTGGGGCCGGGCAATTGTTTGATGGATGCGTGGATTCAGACGCAGTTAGGGGAAAAATATGATCACAATGGTGCCTATGCAGCAGAAGGAACTGTGATCCCAGAATTATTGCGTGCTTTATTAGCGGATGCATATTTTCAATCGCCCTTTCCTAAAAGTGTTTGTAAATCGTATTTTTCTCCAGAATGGTTGCAAGCCAAGCTCCAGCCTGGATATGCCCCCAAAGATGTTCAAGCGACGTTGCTGGCCCTCAGCGCGCAAACGATTGCACACGCGATTGATGCAAGTTCTGCTCATGTGAAACGCTTAGCCTTGTGCGGCGGCGGGGCGCATAATCAGGCTTTACTGAATGGTATTCAAACTTTGTTGCCGAAGATTGCAGTGTGCAGTAGCCAAGATTTACGGATTGATCCCGATTTTCTAGAAGCGATGCTGTTTGCTTGGTTGGCGCATCAAGCGTTAATCGGCACGCATTTGGATCTGAGTCATATTACTGGTTCTAGAAAGCCAGTCATTTTGGGTGCAATTTATCGCGCTTAATGTTGACGATCCTTGCGCACATGAGTTTTCGGTTTTGTAGCATCCCATCTATGGTTCATATCGAGTGTTAAAAACTAAAGCACGTCACTTTGAGCTGAGGAATGCGGTTTATTGGTGTTCTATTTGTGTAAAATTTGTTTCTTAGCTTTAATTTGAGATCATATTGAAAGATAATAATCCAGGCACGATAAAGAACCAATCATAGTTTATCCGAGTTTATGCCTGTTACGATGAGTGAAAAAGCAATCGTTAGGCAAAGAGAGGGTGAGGACTGTCTTGATGAGCAAGATTATGCTGTTGATGAAGAATCTACAGTACCTAGAAAAGGTTTGAGCAAAGTATTGCTCGAATTAATGGGCGATATCACTGCTCAATTCCAACAAAGAGGTATTAAATTACTCAACATCGGTATTACTTCTTGGGATTATGAAGATAAGGCTCTGGGCCATGAAGTGGGTCAAGGAGCGGTGCTTGAAGCGCAAGTGCGGTCTAGAATCATGGCTGCGAATCAGGCTGCGAAAGTAAAAGGCATCGAAGCTACTGCAGAATCCAATGCGCAACGCACGATTGCTGAAGGTAAGGCTGCTGCTATTGAAACTGTAGGTAATGCTTATCGTGAGCTTGCAGACTCGATGAAAGACAATCCACTTGCTTTTCAATTGTATCAAACCCAACAACAAGTTCAGATGTTGGCGCATGGCAATAACCCGCATATTATTTTTCAGGTGGGTGATAGTAAATCAAACTCTGTATTGACTATGCCGTTGGTCATTGGGGATGGAGAAAGTAGACAGCTAGGAGCACGCTAGTCTCATTGTCTGTTGCCCAAGATGGGCAAGTGTATAGTAGCAACTGTATTTCAAGACAGTTGCTACGATTTAAACTTTTGCAGTTTTAGGCAACAACAACCAATAAGTGCCCTGGTTTTTAATATTGCTGGCGATTTTAGTTGCTTTGCTACCAGGACCCCAATACATATCTCCGCGTACCGCACCCCGAATGGCATTTCCGATATCTTGAGCAATCATAAGGCGATTGAACGGTTCCGCTTTTTTGGAAAAGTCTTGACGAACCTGGGTGGTGAGCCATAATGGGGTACCCAAAGGGATCCATTGGCGATCAATGGCCATGGAATAGCCCGGGGTTAACGCCACGTCTTGAGCGCCGTGAAACGCGCTGTCTTCTGTTTCTTGGAAATAGGGATTTGAACTACCGCCTTTGACATATTCGATGGCCATATGTGAGCCATTATCCAACTGAATTATTGCAGATCCTTCCATCACCAAGGTACTTAAATCTTTGGATGAAGCAACCCAAGCAATGGGTGCGCCTTTCTTTGCAGAATCATGCAGCGGAATAGAATATTTACTAGTCTTTGAACGGCTGCCTTCAATAGTCGCTGCGTAATAACCCGTAAATGTTCCTTGAGAAGGGGTCTTACCATTGACAGCAACGGGTTTAAACCAAGTTTGAAAGAAGGCACGAATACTATATTTTGAATAAGCATTGACTTTCATTGCTGCACCGCACAATGGCTGCCAATCTTTTGCTTTTAAAGAAAAACGTGTATTACCAACGTTTTGTTCCGGATTTTGCTTTAAAAACAGCTTGCAAGAATTACGGAAAGCTAAAAGCGATGGTTTTAGATCCGCATTTTCCCAGCCAGACAAAACTGCAAAGGCCTTGTTATTAGGCAAAACCACCGCATCTGACGTGGTATGCCATATTTTCCAGGCAATTGTGGATAGGAAAGTGAGGCTTAATGTGGCCGCTATGTGTTTTATTTTCATAAGATGTATATTATACCAGCATTTTATGTGTGACTCAAGGAGGTTGGTATAATATTTGAACAATCATGATCGAGTTGACCCACCACTATGGCGTATTAATAGATTGAGTCAAGATGCTGGTATGCCATGGGCCTGCTCTAGGCCCGGCTTCAGATTGATTTCTTTCTTTTTGGCGTTTCAAGATAACAAAGGTTTGCATGCTTATATCGCCGGATTGAACCGTAGCTACGGCTAAAAAATAATGACTTTCAACGGTGAGTAATTCACTAGGAATATGATATTTTTCAACAATGGGGATGAGTTCTTGTTGATCTCTAAAGGGTTTTTTACTGCGAACTTGCAAAATATGTGCGAGGTCGGTTTCTTTCATTTCATGACTCAAAGATTCTAAAATGGCTGGGGGTGCGGTATTCACATTAATGGGGGTTGCTTCAGGTAACGCGGCAATCAATGGCTCTATTTTTTGATAATATTTAGCTGAAATGCCATACACTAAGCGCAATTCAGAACTATGATACATGGGCATTTGACTGGGGTAATACGTTGGTTTTTGCCGGGCATATTTGTCATGCCATTCATCGTGGGTAGAAGTGACTTGGGGCGGATGTACCCAATATACGACCGCGTCTACGATTTCCTTACGCTCAAAAGACGTATTTCCGATATGGAGTTTTCCCAATAAACTATAAAACACAGACTGATATTGTGTATTGGTCATATTGTTCAGATTCAACCGACCTTGCAAATCAAACAATTGTCCTGAAATAGTGACGTTAGGGTAGATATGCTGCAAATTTGGGGGAAAGCTCAGAATAGCCCCCGTTGTTTTGTTGGCTTTTCCTAACTCTTGTTTGGGATCTGTGATGCGATCCATCGCCCAGATACTGACAGCTTGAGAGGCAAGATAGAGTCGGTCAGTGGTTTCGATGAGACGGGTGGCTTCAATGGTATTTCTGATGCGTACAGAGATTGCCGTAGCCGTGATGGCGATGAGGGTAATGATAAACAGGGCGGTTATCAGGGCACTACCTTGATTGGTGCGGGTTGTTTTTCTATGCATAAAACCCCGTTGGGAGTGGTAAAACGATATCTAATGTGCCTGCTTTATCTAGAGACAGATGGCATACGATACTCGTTGGTAGGGGGGAAAGTTGCTTGCTTCTGTCTCTGGGGCGCATTTTCCAGTCGGTGTGGGGATGATGTTTGGCATCCATATAGGTAAAACTACAAGCATTAAGGTGATCCAGGACCACTTGACTGTGAAATTGACGTCGATCTGGGGAGTCTAACAAAGTCCAAGTGCGGCGGATCAACTTACTTCCATAACACAGATAGGCAACTCGTTTTAAAGTCGAACGTTGCGCTCCAGCATTGGGATTGATATCCCCACTGCGTGTAAATTCTACGCCATCAGCATGGGCAATCAAAGCTGGGAATAGGGCTTGTTCATTCCCTCTGATTGGGCGATTAATAATTTGTGTGGTCTCTCGGCGTAAGAGGACCAAAGCTAATTCTATTTGATGATTACGTGTTGATTGCGTTTTTAACCGCTTATCGATGTTAAAGGATTGTGCCAGAATATAGGACGTGAAGCTGGCAATAATCGCAAAAACGGCCAATGCAATGATCACTTCAATTAAAGTAAATCCACGCTGTTTCATGGTGCGTATCGATAACCAATCAAGCGATTGGTAAAAGGTCCGGTTTTGCGTGGGCTGACGCTGACTGAAATTTGTTGTAAAGATTTCAATGCTGTAGAGGATACCGTCGCACGCCAATACCAAGTGGCGCCTAAAGTCTGGGTGGCATGGGTGGTCTCTTGATTCACTGGCACAGAGATGAGATTCGTTTGAATATCGGCAATGGCAGACATAGCGACCTGATGTGCGATGGATTTGTCTTTGAGTCGACTGGTGAATTGAATATTCAGTGAATTAGATTTTAATAAACTGGTCAAGCCTATGGCCAGGATGGCTAATGCGAGCAATACTTCAATTAAAGTAAAGCCACGAGATCGGACTTTTTTCAAATGACAGCTATTACCGTGTATCCGTATCATTAAAAATGACCACCCCATTTTCGTTACCGATTACGCTAGCCAGATGCGGCTGCTCCGCTGAACCAAAATAAACTTTAAAGGGTGTCATATCTCCACTACTACTCATGGTAATCACTAATTTATCTGGGCTTTTACTACCATAAGCCACCGCAATTTTGGTTTTGGCAGGCAGAGCGTGTGGTCGATAATAGGCGTTTTTGAGTGGTTGCCATTTACTTTGAACGTTCAAGCGTTGGCTAGTGTAAGCGGACTGGTTTAAGTGGATTTGCACTGTGGTTGATTCCAGCAAAGCTCGTTCATGCATCACTTGTAAAAACTGTGCAAACCCCTCTGCAGAAGAGCGGATTTTACGCGTCGCACCAAAGTCACCGAATGCCAACATGGCCATGCCAAAGGTGATTCCGATGATCAGCATGACCACTAGGATTTCGACCAGAGTAAATCCTCTTTGTTGCTTGGATGCGTTTAACCTCTCATGGTCGAACGTTTGATTCCTGTTTGGCATGTCGTCAGTTGCTATCCCAATTTCCAATTTCTTCGTTGGAATCTTCCCCTTCAGTCTGCCCTTTAGGTCCATTGGTATACACATCCACGTCTCCATGTCGACCAGGATTCAAATAGTTATAGGGATTGCCCCAAGGATCTTTAGGGAGAGATTGGATATAGTGAGTCCAATTTTGCGGTGTGGGACTGGTAGTCGCTTTGGTGACCAGAGCATTTAAACCTTGCTCAGTTGAGGGATAAAACCCATTATCTAATTTATATAACTCTAAAGCGTTTTGAATGGCCATTACGTCTTGCTTGGCTTTGACCTTTCGAGCTTCATCCGGTCTATTCATGATTTTAGGTACGACCAAAGCCGCTAAAATTCCGAGAATAACGACCACTACCATGATTTCAATTAATGAAAACCCGCGTTGTAATTCTTTCATTGATTTTTTCTCCTCTTTTAAGATACCAATTGTTCCATTGAAAAAATGGGCAATAACGTAGACAACACAATAAATAACACCACTCCTCCCATGAGAAGTATGATCATAGGTTCCAATAAAGTTAATGCCGTGTCGATCAACTGTTTGACCTCATTATCTAAATGATCAGCCGCACGCTCCATCATGCTAGCCAGTTGACCACTTTTTTCCCCACTGGCAATCAAATGCAAGGCCATGGGGCGCAAAAAAGTAGTGTTTTTCAAAGCGATATGGATCGCAGTTCCTTCCTTGACGTCTGAGGTGGCCTGATCAAAAGCATGCCGCATAGTGGTGTTACTGACAAGACTGGCTGCTACGCGCATGGTTTCTAAGACATTGCCTCCGGCAGAAAATAAAATTCCAAAGGTATGAATATAGCGTGCGACGTTCACTGTTTTGACCACAAAACCAATCAGAGGCAATTTTAAAACAAATTGATGCCATTTCCATAGATTTTTCGGATTTTTTAGGCTTTTTTTAAATCCCAAACCAAGTAGGATAATCAAACCAAGGCCATACAAAGCATAATTTTTAACAAAATTGCTGATGGCAATCAAGACGATGGTGAGTGCCGGTAATTTTTGCTTGGAATTGGCAAAGACGCCAATAATATCAGGTACCACGTACGCCAATAGAAAACTGATGATGGCAATAGAAATGACAATCATCAAACAAGGGTAAATCAATGCTTGTTGAATTTTTTGACGGATAGCTTGTTGGTTTTCAGTATAGTCAGCTAGTTTTTCAAGGACCAAATCGAGCCGGCCGGTATGTTCCCCCGCAGCCAAAGTGGCGCGATAGAGTTCTGGGAATGCATGCGGATATTCTCCCATAGCTTGTGCTAAGCCAAATCCCTCCAAAACTTTGGCGCGCACGCCAATGATCAAGCGTCGGGAACCTTCTACCTCCGACTGATCAGCAACCCCTCGGAGGGACTCATCAATTGGGATACCTGCTGCAAGCAGGGTGGCTAATTGTCGGGTGAATAAAGCCAGATGTGCCGGACGCAATTTGTCATTTTGTTTGGATTGTTTGGATTTTTTATAGATTTGCACTGAGATGGGAATCAAACCTTGTTCGCGTAATAACTGACGTGCATGGCGTTCAGAGTCGGCTTCAATCATGCCTTTGCTTGGATTCCCCGTTTTTTTCAAGGCCTGGTACTGAAACGCGCCCATGTTTTTAAACCACAATCTAATGAGATAAAGCTAGTGTATTCTATTGAAATGGAATAGTCACTCAGTTAACATCTGATCCGTGAAATGAGACGTTGTACCGGTTCTCGAAACGTCAAGAATTGTGGTGAATGCTTACGGAGCGGAAAGATGAAAAAGAAGGATGTCTTAGCAATGCTGCAATCTTGCGAAGCAACATTTGTTGATTTACGGTTTACGGATACGCGTGGGAAAGAGCAGCATATTACGATTAGTGCTTCTTGTGTGGATGACGAGTTTATTGAACATGGTAAAATGTTTGATGGATCTTCTATTAAGGGTTGGCAGGCAATTCATCAATCTGATTTGGCTTTGATGCCTGATCTCAGTACTGCCGCTCAGGATCCTTTTTATCAAGATACAACGATAAATATTCGATGTAATGTGCGCGATCCCAGTACCGGAAAGGATTATGAGCGTTGTCCGCGTGCGTTGGCGCAGCGTGCAGAAACTTATTTGAAGACGACAGGCATTGCAGATCTTGCTTTATTTGGTCCTGAACCAGAATTTTTTATTTTTGACGATGTTCGTTGGCAAACCGGCATCAATAAAGCTTTTTATGAGATTAATGCTGAAGAAGGCTATTGGAACTCTGGTAAAAGCGTAGATGGCGGCAATACGGGCCACCGCCCAGCGATAAAAGGTGGCTATTTTCCGGTGCCACCCGTCGATTCTTCGCAAGATATTCGTAGCAATATTTGTACAATATTAGAGAGTTATGGTATACCAGTCGAAGCGCATCATCACGAAGTCGCTACGGCAAACCAATGTGAGGTGGCTACTCGGTATAATACGTTGACGAAAAAAGCTGATGAACTCCAAGTATTAAAATATGTTGTGCAGAATGTGGCGCACAATCATGGTAAAACAGCTACTTTTATGCCTAAGCCATTGGTGGGTGATAATGGTAGTGGCATGCACTGCCATCAATCACTGATGAAAGATGGTGTGAATTTATTTGCGGGTGACGAATATGCGGGCCTATCTAAAATGGCTTTGTATTATATCGGAGGTATTATTCATCACGCTCGGGCATTGAATGTGTTTACCAATCCTAGTGTCAATAGTTACAAACGTTTGGTACCAGGCTTTGAAGCGCCTGTTTTGTTGGCCTATTCTGCACGCAATCGTTCTGCGGCTATTCGGATTCCCCATGTCGGGAATGCAAAAGGAAAACGCATTGAGGTGCGGTTCCCAGATCCTTTGGCGAACCCCTATTTGGCATTTTCTGCCATGATGCTCGCGGGATTGGACGGGATTGAAAAGCAAATTCATCCTGGAGAAGCGATCGATAGAGATTTGTATGAATTACCGCAGGATATGTTGAAGGGGATTCCAACTGTAGCGCGTTCTTTAGAAGAAGCTATTACGCATTTGGAACAAGATCACGAGTTTTTGTTGGCGGGAGGCGTGTTTTCACATGATTTTCTACAAAGTTGCATTGAATTACGCAATGAGGACATCATGAAGTTAAAACACTTAGTACATCCATTTGAGTTTGAAATGTATTACAGTGATTAAATAGTTCCGGGCCACGGACTCCAATGAATGAAGGTTAAATATAAATGATAGAAAGTGATCGTTTGGTGAGTTTAGAAGCCCATGTGGCTGAACAAGTATTCGATCGAGCGATCCGTCCGTTAAGTTTGAGCGAGTATATTGGTCAAGATGACGTGTGTCAGCAGATGAAAATCTTTATTGACGCAGCCAATAAGCGCAAAGAAGCTTTAGACCATGTGTTGATTTTTGGTCCTCCTGGTTTGGGGAAAACCACGCTTGCCAATATTGTTGCCCATGAAATGGGTGTGAACCTGCGTCAAACATCGGGGCCTGTTTTGGAGCGAGCGGGTGATATCGCTGCAATTTTAACTAATTTACAAGAAAATGATGTTTTATTTATCGACGAAATCCATCGTTTGAGTCCCGTGATTGAAGAAATTTTATATCCAGCGATGGAAGATTATAAATTGGATATTATGATTGGTGAGGGCCCAGCTGCCCGCTCAATCAAACTAGAATTGCCGCCTTTTACATTGATTGGTGCTACCACTCGAGCGGGATCCCTAACTTCGCCATTGCGCGACCGATTTGGGATTGTATTACGCTTAGAATTTTATTCGGTTGCTGCATTAACCCAAATCGTAGAGCGCTCCTCCCGCCTCTTAAAAGTCAGTACCGATCCCGAAGGTGCGGCCGCGATTGCGTTGCGTGCACGTGGAACGCCCCGGATTGCAAACCGTTTATTGCGGCGCGTGCGAGATTATGCTGAGGTCAAAGCAGATGGGGTCATTACAGCGGAAGTGGCTTCGGATGCATTGGATATGTTGCATGTGGATCACCACGGATTTGACGTTATGGATAGAAAACTACTGTTAGCCGTGATTGAGCGCTTTGCAGGCGGACCGGTTGGCGTCGATAGTATTGCTGCCGCAATAGGAGAAGAAAAGGGGACGATTGAAGACGTCATAGAACCTTTTTTGATTCAACAAGGATTTTTAATGCGCACAGCGCGGGGACGGATTGCAACGCCACTTGCCTATGAACATTTTGGTTTGCAAGTGATAACTCCAGTGGATCTCTCGTAACACATGAAAAAAGATCATATAATATGCTTTGTATGATCATAATTTGCGTTTTTTGTCTGGTTAGTTTATCTTTAGCAAGCACTTTGGAGCTGGACAATAGACTAGCTATTGCGCGGCGTAAAAAAGCACCCGCTAAAGATAAACTAACCTGGTAAAAAAACCACAAATTATGAGCATACAAAGCATTTCCTACCGGGTTTATTTCGAAGATACAGATCTGATGGGTATTGTGTATCATGCACGCCATCTGTATTTTTTTGAACGAGCTCGAACTGAAATGTTGCGTGAGCATGGGTTTTCATTGACAGTTATGGCACAAAATAATATTTATTTTGCAATTCGTGAGGCACAGGTTCGTTACCATTTTCCGGCGTATTTGGATGATTTTTTGAACATTACGACCTCGGTTGCCAATAAGACTGCATGTACATTACAATTCAAACAAACGATGTACAATCAAAATGATAAGCTTATTTCTGAGGCTACAGTGATGACAGTATGTGTTGATCAGGCTCTTAAGCCGAGACGTTTACCAACTCTGTTTATAGGAGAATAAAACATGGGTAGCCATGCCACTATTTTAGGTTATTTTTTACAAGCAGGGTTTGTCGTCAAATTTGTGATGATGCTGTTATTAATGGCGTCTGTTGCGTCTTGGACTTTGATTTTTCAGCGTGCTTGGTATTTTAAGCAGAAAAAAGATCACTATGAACTATTTCGCAAAGAGTTTTGGAATAGTAGCGATTTGGGCAAACTATATACCAAACTAGAGGGTGATGAGGAAGAGCAACGCGGATTGGCTGCGATTTTCTTTGCTGGGTTTAAAGAATTTTTACGCTTGGGTGAGCAGGGCACTATTGTACTCGAACCGATCCAGCGTGCGATGCAAATCAGTCATTACAAAGAAGCCGAAAAACTTGAAGAACATTTGCCGTTGTTTGCTTCAATAGGGTCTTTAGCGCCGTATGTGGGATTATTTGGAACAGTTTGGGGGATTATGACTTCCTTCCAAGCATTGGGCCAAGCACAACAAGCAACAATTGCAATGGTAGCCCCTGGTATTTCTGAAGCGCTGGTTGCGACTGCTTTAGGGTTGTTCACGGCTATTCCTGCGGTGATTGCTTACAATCGGTATAGCACCCATGCCAATAGTTTATTAAACCGCTCTGATTTGTTTCAAGAGGAATTGGTGGCACTGATTTCTGAGCAGATAAAGTAAGGGAGCATTATGTTAAAGAGAAGAACGCGCTCAAAAAGCCCTATCGCTGAGATTAATGTGGTTCCTTATATTGACGTGATGTTGGTGTTATTAGTGATTTTTATGATTACGGCACCAATTTTAACTCAAGGCGTGACGGTGGATCTGCCCAAGGCTGAAAGTCAGGCAGTCAAAACTACGGACCGCGAACCGATCATTGTATCGGTCAATAGTACCGGAGAGTATTTTTTGAATGTGGATGCCAATCCAGAAATGCCCATTGCACCTGAGAATTTAATGGTGAGAGTGGCCGCAGAATTGGCTTTGGCCAAAGAATCAGGCCAATCGGTCAATGTTTTGGTAAAAGGAGACCAAGGTGTCCCGTATGGACGTGTGGTGCTGGCAATGAGTGCATTGAAGCAAGCAGGCGCAGAGCAAGTAGGTTTGGTGACTGACTCTATGGCGTTGGAAGAACAACAAACAGTGGTTGAGGCGCAATGATGATTAAAAACTTAGTGTACCGCAATGCGTTTTTTATGGCATTGGGCTTACATTTTCTTCTTTTATGCATGTTGATGTTGGAAAGTCATTCTGAGCATTTTGTAGTGCATTCTTCTCCTAGCACCGAATTGTCTATGAACAGCGAAGAAAAAAGCCATCCTGAAACACAAACACAACCTTTGCAAGCAGTCAGTGTAGACAGCGCAGCGGTCGCAGAAACCTTGAATCGTTTAAAAACAGAACGCGAAGAGAAAAAACAAGCTGAATTAAATCATCAGAATGCTGTCCAAGAGCAATTGCGTTTAGCGCAGAGACAGCGTGTTCAGGAACAGCAACGCTTGCAAAAAATGAAAAAAGAAGAAGCTCAAATGGCAGCGGTGCACCAAAAACAAATGGTTGCAGAGAAGAAGCATTTACAAGAGCTTGCCCAGCAAAAGGCAGTTCAAGAGCGCCATTTGGCTGATTTAAAGCAGCAACAAGCGCAATTGCAAAAACAACAGCTGCAAGAAAAACAACGTTTGACTGAAGCGTTGCAAAAACAAAAGCAAGAAGAAACTGCCAGATCACAAAAAGAATTGGCAGCACAAAAAGAACTAGCAGCACAAAATGCCCAACGCAAAGCGCAGGAAGCACAACGTAACGCGCAGCAAGCAGCAATAAATCAACAAAAGGCCGCGCAAATGTCTGGTGAGGTCAATAAATATAAAGCGTTGATTATTCAGGCTATCAGTCAGCACTGGATTTTGCCTGAACATGTCGACCGACAGTTGTTTAGCCAATTTAGAATTCAATTAGCGCCGAATGGTCAGGTATTGAGTGTGGGTTTGATTCGCAGTAGCGGTGATCCCGTGTTGGATCGTTCTGCGCAAGCAGCGATCTATAAAGCGTCACCTTTGCCGGTGCCGACGGATTCAGAAATGTTTAATTTATTTCGGGATATTAGTTTAACAGTTCGTCCTGAAAGTACGAGGGGGTAGTACCATGTTAAAACGAGGCATGCAATTATTTTTATGGATTGCAATCTCTACACGGATTTTTGCTTTAGATTTAGAATTAACCCAAGGAATTAGCGCTGCGCTTCCAATAGGGATTAATGCATTTGGTTATGATGATCATGCGCGTAGTTTAACCACAGTTATCACGAACGACCTAAAAATTTCTGGCCAATTCAAAATTTTACCTGCTCAGGGTAATGGACAATCTCCGTTGCAATATTGGCAACAAGCGGGTGCCGACTCTGTATTGACGGGCGAAGTGGTGCCTACGGGTGATGGGCGCATGGAAGTGAGTTTTAAATTGATAGATTCAGCTGCTCAGGGACGTCAATTATTAGCTAATAAATTTGTGATCCAAGAAGGCCAATTAAGAGCATTGGCTCATCATATAAGCGATGAAGTGTATCAAAAACTAACCGGCGAGCGCGGGGTGTTTTCCACCAAGATTGCTTATATCCTGGTACAGCGAGGCATGAGGGCGACAAGATATTCGTTAGAAGTTGCGGATATGGATGGTTTTCATCCTCAACACCTGCTGGTTTCGTCTGAGCCGGTTATGTCACCAGCTTGGTCGCCTGATGGACGCTCCATTGCTTATGTGTCGTTTGAGAATAAACGAGCTCAGATTTATAAAGTGGATGTGTCGACGGGTCAACGCCGTTTGATCACGAACTTCTCAGGCATCAATGGCGCGCCAGCTTGGTCACCCAGTGGAAAAGAGATGGCAGTGGTCTTATCTAAAGAAGGCACCCCTAAGATTTATTCTGTTAATATGGAAAATGGCCAGATGCGCCAACTCACGTTTGGGACGGCCATTGATACAGAGCCTAAGTATTCTGCTGATGGTGGCTCGATCATTTTCACGTCTGGACGAGGCGGCAGTCCGCAAATTTATCGCTTGAGTCTCGCTAATGGCCAAGTAAGTCGAATGAGCTTCAATGGGAATTATAACGCCCGTGCTTCGTATACACCCAATCAGCAAAGCATTGTGATGTTGCATCGAAGTGATAGAGATTTCAATATTGCAGTGCAAGATATCCACTCAGGTCAAGTCACAGCTTTGACGAATTCATCGATGGACGAATCTCCTTCAGTTGCGCCAAATGGTCGTTTGGTATTGTATGCAACGCATGATCGTAATCAGGGGATTTTGGGGATGGTTTCTATCGATGGTCGGATTCGTCTGAAGTTTCCTTCCCGCGATGGGGATATCCAAGAACCGGCCTGGTCTCCTTATTTAGGTTAAGATATGGACTCAGTAGAAACAGTATTAATCTACACCGATGGCGCCTGCAAGGGCAACCCAGGTCCTGGGGGTTGGGGTGCCATTTTGCGCTTTCAAGGTCAAGAAAAAGAGATAAAAGGCGCCGAAGCCATGACGACTAATAATCGCATGGAATTGATGGCAGCTATTGGCGCTCTGACTACATTAAAGCGTGCGTGCAAAGTAGCCTTGTACTCTGATTCTGACTATTTACGTCAAGGTATGCAATCCTGGATGGCCCAATGGAAAAAAAAGGGATGGCGGAATAGCAAAAATGAACCCGTGAAAAACTCTGACTTATGGCTACGCCTGGATGAGTTGGCTAAAATGCATGAGATCTCTTGGCACTGGGTAAAGGGCCATTCTGGCCATCCGGAAAATGAACGTGCTGATGCGCTCGCAAACATGGCTATTTTTGAATTCTTACATCATAATTGATTGTTGTTTTCACTAAGTGTATAATTTAATGAGTTAATGAGTTAATGAGTAAATTGAGTTGGTATGAAAAATATCGGGTTACTTTTTCTTTTTGTCGGTTTAGTCTGTTCGAGCGCGTATGCTAAGTCAGCTGTGATCGATCCTTCTATTCTTTTGTATGTTCATATCAAAAATGCAACCAATCAAGATTGTGTATTAAAAAAGCATTATATTGCGTTGGGCGCTTTGGCCAATTCTTCGCAAATCCCTGATGTCATTTTTCGTGATAGAGAAGCATTTCTTTCGATGACATGGACTTTCCAGGGCGAGTATTTAACAACTGCGCTTCTAATGACTTTTCAATGCGGAGAAGATAAGGATATTACGCTCTACACTAATACACCTAATATTGATTTTAGTTCGATACTGGAACGTAATAATATGCATGCTTCATTCACTTATCAATTTGCCGACAATCGCAAAGCTCCCCACCTACCCTGGGCAATCAATTGGACACTAAAAGAGGTTGAAACTGAACAAGAACCGGACGCAAAGTAGGGTAGTTAAAGCGCAGTCATATCTTTACCACGTATTTACTGGAAATTGATAACAACAGCCCTGAGAATAACCAGACCCTTTGTCTGGTTATTCTCAGGGAAGTCCTCATGGTTCGGTGCTTAGGCTAGCGCATCCTGTGAATGTCATATGTTTTTTCCTCACAGGTGTTTGACGGGTTTGTTTGCTAGGAACTGATATCATTACGCTCAATTGCCCAAGGCTCATAATAGGGTTTTGTAAGTAATCCATGTTTGGCTTGCATACGCTGTAAAAAGACGGACATAATTTGTCTGTATACATCGTCTCCCAACGCTCTATCTTCAACCCCATGACAGATCCCAGGAACACTGTTCACTTCAATCACATAATACTCATTATCACAGCTTTTAATATCCACCCCGTATAAACCATCTCCTATTAAATCACAGGCACTGAGCGCTATACGAACCACACCTTCCGGCACATCTTCAAGCGCAAGTGAGTCATCTTCACCCTCCGAGTCCTCGTCAGATGCTGCCCAATTAATAACTTGCCAATGATTTTTCGCCATATAGTATCGCGATGCAAACAATATTTTGCGATCTAAAACCCCAATTCTCCAGTCGAATTCCGTAGGTAGGAAAGCTTGTATGACGAGTAAATCGGAAAACTTAAATAATTGTTCCAGTGCTTTTTTAAGCTCTTTTTGATTATCCGCTTTTAAGATATCCTTACAAAATCCGTTATCTGGTCTTTTGATAACACACGGAAACGTCACAGAAATATTCGCTT
>JACCDN010824162.1_pt1 | contig 135641 bp, 103 predicted proteins | sample 7441691 | NCBI WGS metagenome assembly JACCDN01 (sample SAMN15323439, study PRJNA562643) | freshwater metagenome | isolation source: river surface water | place: USA:Blue River Watershed | collected 2017-08-16 | reverse complement strand
GTAGAGCCTGTCGCGCCAGTTATACCGGTGCTTCCTGTAGAGCCTGTCGCGCCAGTTATACCGGTGCTTCCTGTAGAGCCTGTCGCGCCAGTTATACCGGTGCTTCCAGTAGAACCTGTCGTCCCAGTTATACCTGTTCTTCCTGTAGAGCCTGTCGCGCCAGTTATACCGGTGCTTCCTGTAGAACCTGTCGTCCCAGTTATACCTGTTCTTCCTGTAGAGCCTGTCGCGCCAGTTATACCGGTGCTTCCTGTAGAACCTGTCGCCCCAGTCACACCTGTTCTTCCAGTAGAACCTGTCGCCCCAGTCACACCTGTTCTTCCTGTAGAGCCTGTCGCCCCAGTTATGCCTGTTCTTCCAGTAGAACCTGTCGCGCCAGTTATACCGGTGCTTCCAGTAAAGCCTGTCGCGCCAGTCACACCTGTTCTTCCAGTAGAGCCTGTCGCTCCAATTATACCTGTACTTCCAGTAGAACCAATCGCTCCAGTTACACCGGTGCTTCCAATAGATCCAGTCGCCCCAGTTACACCCATACTGCCAGTAGAGCCTGTCGCTCCAATTTCACCAGTGATTCCAGTAGAACCAATCGCTCCAGTTGCACCTGTGCTACCAGTAGAGCCTGTCGCGCCAGTCACACCTGTTCTTCCAGTAGAGCCTGTCGCTCCAATTATACCTGTACTTCCAGTAGAACCAATCGCTCCAGTTACACCTGTACTGCCAGTAGAGCCTGTCGCTCCAGTTACACCAGTGCTTCCAATAGATCCAGTCGCCCCAGTTACACCCATACTGCCAGTAGAGCCTGTTGCCCCAGTTACACCCATACTGCCAGTAGAGCCTGTCGCTCCAATTTCACCAGTGCTTCCAGTAGAACCAATCGCTCCAGTTGCACCTGTGCTACCAGTAGAGCCTGTAGCCCCAGTCACACCAGTTCTTCCTGTAGAGCCTGTCGCTCCAATTTCACCAGTGCTTCCAGTAGAACCAATCGCTCCAGTTACACCTGTACTGCCAGTAGAGCCTGTCGCTCCAGTTACACCCATACTGCCAGTAGAGCCTGTTGCCCCAGTTACACCGGTGCTTCCAGTAGAACCAATCGCTCCAGTTACACCTGTACTGCCAGTAGAGCCTGTCGCTCCAATTTCACCTGTTCTTCCAGTAGAGCCTGTCGCTCCAATTTCACCAGTGCTTCCAGTAGAACCAATCGCTCCAGTTACACCTGTACTGCCAGTAGAGCCTGTCGCTCCAATTTCACCAGTGCTTCCAGTAGAACCAATCGCTCCAGTTACACCTGTACTGCCAGTAGAGCCTGTCGCTCCAGTTGCACCTGTGCTGCCAGTAGAGCCTGTTGCTCCAGTTTCACCTGTGCTGCCAGTAGAGCCTGCCGATCCAGTTACGCCTGTGCTGCCAGTAGAGCCTGTCGCTCCAGTTTCACCTGTACTGCCAGTAGAGCCTGTTGCTCCAGTTACGCCTGTACTTCCAGTAGAGCCGGTCACGCCAAGCCCTGTTGGACCAGTTGCGCCTGTGAATCCTCTGGGACCAGTTGGTCCAACCGTGCCTATACCGGCCGTCATTAAGCAGGTTAATGCTACGCGTAAATTATCGCCACTAACTGGATTTTTACCGTAAGGGATCGTTTTAAGGCAATCAACAGGATCGGCTGCGAAAACCACTTCGGTTGTCGATGCCAAACCTAAGGAAAGCGTTAATACATTTTTGATAAAAAACTTAGTCTTCATTTGTTATAAATCATGCTCAAAAGTAAGTAACGCCCCACGCCAGACTGGAATCCCTTTCACCTGGTAAGTCCCCTGATTGGGAGCTAATGAAGAAATAATTGGCGTATTACCAAAAAATTGCTGATAACTCAAAGTCACTCGACTACGTTTATAAGCATTAAAACCGATGCCTGCTTGTACTTCTGGCAATATAGTGTTCTTTGTTTGAACGTCCGCGCCCGTAACCGTTGAACTAATAAAAACGGCCCCTCCCTTTGCTTGAAAAAACAAAGGTTCATGGAGGACATATCTTCCGAACAATAAAAAATCAATCGGGGTTTTGGTGTTAAGCAGTACCGGCACAATACCGCTTCCAATCGGTGATGTAAGTTGATTGTTTAGGCGAATTTGAGAACCCGTTTGAAAACCAATTTGATCACCGATTACGAAAAAAGAGTTGATGGGAAGAATTGACCCAAAATCAAAACGAATCGCACCATCCGTGCCTGTATTTTCATAGGCATCTGAATTTTGCCCATAGCCACCTGATAAGCCAATAAAAAGGTGTACAGGAATTTTAGCGAATACTTGGTTTGAAAAAAATAGGGGAAAAAATAGAAATAGCCATTTACTCTGCCTAACATTCATTGCACATCATCCTATGCAGTAACATTCCCTTAATAGCGTTTTATTGATCTCGAAAACGCAAAATCCAGCCTAACAAAATATTTTAGGCAATGCTACCATCTCCGCCAAAACTTTTGTGTCATTGCCACATAGGCGGATAGGTTTCAAACAACCTAGCAAACAAGTGTTAAAATAAATCATTGCCTGCACATCCTTAAACCCACCACACAACATGAGCAAAATACGGTCGAATAAACACAAAATGATACAATTAATTCCATCAATGCAACAGTCAGATGAGCTTCTACTCTATACACTCGTTGCATCACAACGTCGATTTCATCCGCATTAAAATCCTTTATTTGCATACTTAGTCGACCATTATAGCCAAAAAAAACGTGACGAAATCGAGACCAATCCTGGTTTTGAGCGTATGGTGGAATGGGACAAAGATGGGCGTAAGGCGCTTTTTTTTCATCTTGCATTTGTTCCGGTTGATTTTCCTATTTTTCAAAATTTTGACTTAACCGATCTTCATCTCAGCGTTGATTACAAGCTAATGTATACCGACAGCGCCCCACATCGTAAATTGCCGCCTCATCATGTAAGTTTGATTTACGTAAACAGCAAGATAGAAGAAAAATCACGGTGCGAATCGAGTATACCGAACGCGGTAATCTTATCTATGCAAAATTACAGCATCTCGATGATTCATTGGAATATCCGCCACTAACAGCCATTCAAAAAGAACATCTTCTGCTCCAAGCCATTTCAGCCCAACAAATTTGCACCAGGGAAGTAGCGAAAAAGATACATCCGAGCCTTCAGTGCGCGCTTCGAAGTAGATTCAACTGCCAAATTTAGGATAATTGTCTAAACTAAATGTATATAAATATTTCATTAAAAATAATGCCTACTTTAAATGCGGATACGGTCTATGATTTGCCATCGCGAGAGATTCAAAAAGGTGGGATTGAGATTAATGATGCGGAATTAGCAGCGCTTATTACGGCTGTACAACCTCATTTAGATGAAACAGTGCGTGATGAATTTGCAAAGCGCATGGACATACACGTCGGCAAGTATTCTACATATTCTTTGAAAAAAGAAGTCCTAGAAGGATTAAAAATCATACATGCGCATTTTTTTAAACCCAACATCAGCTCATCCGAACAATCAGCCATTGCCTTTAAATTAGCAGAGCGTGCTGCACATTGTACACCTGGGTTTCATAACGGGGTCAATGCCATTGTTGATGGCTTTTATCTACCTAAAAATACCAATGATTTACTATGCCGCTATCGTCGTGAACTCGTAGCAACAGCTGCCAACCAATTAAGCGATGAAGTTCATACTCACAATCGCTGCTTTACCGTTGCGGCAAGCATGCGCTATGGTGTACATCCGCTAAACTCAGGTGATATATACCAAGGGAAATTCCCTGATTATAGAATCAAGAGTACATTGTGCACCGTATTTGATGAAAACATGCGGTTGCTCCCTATGTTACAAGGCTTGAAGTCACAAATGTTAAGCTTGCTCCTGAACGCAGGCTATCAAGGCGAATCAACGGACTTTTCACCCGAAGTCATAGAAAAAATAGACCCCCTATTCATGACGCTATTTTCTCATCATCCTATCGTAGAATCACTTAAAACCGCGCAAGCAGCACACAAAAGCCAAGAAGAGGTCTATTCGCGAGCGCATGAGAAGGCTCTCAACAATATGAGAGATTTTGTCTTACAACATCCCTTAGAATTTTCTGGATTTGATATACATCAAAGAGCCAAACTCGATTATTTATTAACTGGGAGAGGATTGCCGATATTTAAAAAATGGGGTGATGACTGTTGGGCTAAATTATCAGACGCTGATAGAGAGACCTTTGAGCGGATTAAAGCAAATATTCCCACTATGAATGCATCTATAAAAGAAAAATGGCTGTTAGCCAATCAAGAATTTAACCAGTATTTTTATACTCACGACGAAAATGGTCACATTTTAGATGTTCATTGGAAAAAAATCGACCAATTGATGTGGCAATCTATACAAGAAAATAAGTATTTTACATTTGAAGAAAATGAGCAGCAGGCTTTCAATGACCTATTTAAACCAGATATATCCGAGGCTGATTTCAAACAAGCATGTGTGAGGGTATTTAAAACCTCAGAGAGTTTTGACGATTTGCTCGGTATGCTCGAGCTCTTTCCTAAGATGAAAAAACTATTGGATATCAATGAGTTAATGGAATACCTTAATAAAACTCAAATGACTTATGAACAATTTAAAAAAACAATCTCTAAATTGGGAGATAGTGACCTAGGGAAAGCATTCGTGAGTAGGCATTACGAGCAGTTCTTGCCTAATCTGAGAGAAGACCCGTTGATGCCTATTTCTCTATTTCCATTGATGGAAGATGACGTGATAGAACAATTTTTCTCTGGAAATTGTGATAAAAATACCATGCAACATCTATTGTCTGGCTTGATGACCTGCTCCGACGCTGTGAAAAATCGAGTACTTATGCCGCCTAATCGCGATGGCTACAATAAACTTATGACGGCAAATGCACTAATGGAGCCTTTATTGCAATTGGTAGACACACTCCCTGATAATGTTAAAAATCGATTACTTACACAGACCGATAAGAACGGAGAAAATGCACTTATGCATGCTGTTACTCGTAATATAAAAATAGAGCCCTTGTTGAAATTGCTGGACGCATGCCCTCCTGATGTTAAAGCACAAGTGCTTACGCAACAGCGCCAACCAGGTAGATTTAATGGCTCAAATGAAACTGCGCTTATCAGAGCTGTTTTCTCTAATCCTGCAGCGCTTGAGCCCTTATTGAAAAGTCTAGACACATGTTCCGATGCGGTGAAATACCAAGTGTTTTCGGAGATGTATAATGTTGGCAGTACTGCGAATACTGCGCTTATGATTGCGATCCTAGAGGGTCGCCATATGTGTGCCACCACCTTGTTGACGGCACTTTCAAGATACGATCCATGGGTACAAGCTAGAGTTCTTACGAAGACCAATGAACAGGGAAAAGATGTGTTTAAAATGGCGCAAGAGAAAGGGCTTGATCTTAGCCAATTTTCATTACAATACAATGACACAAACATAGCTCTAGCGCGCATGGAACATAACATGCCTGGCCTACTATCCAATATACAAAAAACCACAAATTCCGCTCAATGGCAAGCAGTAATGGATACCTTTGGTGAATATCAACGCACCCAGGACCCATCTTTGTTAGAGACCGCCTATAAGAACGCACATGTGTTACTGAAAGATCCGAACATAAAAAAATACTTCGACACACACAATCCAAAAACTATTTCGGAGCGATTAAAGATTTTAAAAAAACGACCTTCAGGTTATGAAAAGATGGTTCAAGAGGTAATGAATGCCATGCGCCAATTAAATCCTCAGTTGCAAGAAATTGACTTGTCGATGGAAGCCAATGGATTTAAGTATGGTTGAGGGCAATCCTCCGCAAAATAACTGCCGTCAAAAGTAGAATGTACTCGCAATCTATGCAAAAAGTCCATTAAAAAATCAAATTTTACAGACAGCCAAATGCTATCTATACTTAGAGCAAGCCGAAGGCAGCATTTCAGTCCCTGATAATACTACCCCAAAAACTCCGATAACAGACCTGTCTTTTTCTCTTTTTCTCCTAAAGACCACCCACCGCCTAGTGCTTGAAACAAGGCCACGGTATCTTCAAACCGCGCAGCCTGGCTTTGAGTTAAACTCAATAAAGCATCCGCATAAGCTTTCTCAGCTACTAACAATTCTAAATACGATACAGAACCTAACCGACGCTTACGGACCACTGCTTGAAAACCCATTTCAGCCGCATCGACTTGTTCTTTCGTATGTTTCAATGCAATCGCATCCATTTCCAAGGCTTTCAAACTATCGGCAACAGATTCAAACGCATTCAGAACGACACGCTTATATTGCGCCACAGACTGATCATAAGCAGCCACTGCCGCACGTTTTTGGAAATAGAGGGACCCCGCATCAAAAATAGTGCCCAACAAATTTGCACCCAAGCCCCAGAACATAGTCGGTCCCAAAGGCAGCGGGGCTAAAAAGGCCGGAATACTGTTTAAAGATTGAGTGACGGGCATATAACCACCATTGGCCGAAAGCGGGATGCTAGGCAGCCGATTCGCTATCGCCACACCCACTTTGGCACTCGCAGAATGCATCATTGCCTCAGCTGCTCGAATATCCGGACGATTATCAATCAATTGAGATGGCAAAGACACCGGCAATTCTTGTGGCAAAACAAAATCTTGCAAAGTAAATTTAACATCCAAATCTTCACTGGAATAGCGACCCAATAAACTGGCTAATAAATGACGATTTTCTGCTAGCTGCAACTGCAATGCGGGTAACAATGCTTCTGCCTGAGCCAATAATACTTTCTGCTGGGCAACTGCCTCAATTCCAACACTACCTAAGCGTTTTTCCTGAGTTAGAACATACGTTAATTTCTTCAAAATTCTAATAATTTTTTCTGTAGTCTCAATTTGGCCACGCAAAGAGGCTTCTTGAATCGCATTCAAAACGACATTTGAACTAAGGGTCAAATACACCGCTTCGTATTGATATAATGTTGCTTCCTCTAAAGCTTTGGTAGATTCTACATTCCGTCGCGTACCTCCAAATACATCAGGCAGATAAGATACGGACAAACTTGCGGTCGTCAACGTATACAGATAGGCGTTCGAAGATAAATTACTCGCTAAAGTCCCTGCTGTCTGCTGGCGTGTCGGAGCAGCATTCCCGTTCAGCAAAGGCAAAAAGGCAGTGCGACTGATTTTGGTCGCTTCATGCGCCATTTGCAAACTTGCAGAAGCAGCCCGCATATCCGGGTTGGCTTTTAAGGCATCGCGAATGAGGCGATCCAACGCTTTGGATTGAAATACAGTCCACCACTGAGCAGATATTTTTTGATTAATTTTAAAATACTGTGCTCGCCCCCCTAGGGTAGGCGTCGCCACGGTAGATTTTGGGAGAGGATGCTCTGCATAATGTTTGATTGAAGGTGCCACAGGCCGATGAAAATTGGGGCCCACTGCGCACCCGGGTAAAAACAAGCAAATACACAATGCAGTGGACAAAGAGAAGCCTCTATTGAGAAACCGACGCTTAATTGGCTGCGTCATCATGACGATCTCCGCCGTAACAAATTGACCACTTTCTCTCGAACCTGCTCGCGATGCTCTTCAATCCAATAATATAATGCAGGAAGCAATAACAGAGTCAACGCCGTTGCAGTAATCAAACCGCCCACAATCACCGTCGCCAAAGGGCGTTGCACATCGGATCCCAAGCCATGCTTCAACGCTGCCGGGATCATCCCAATGGCTGCCACGGTTGCGGTCATTAACACCGGCCGCAAACGTTCTTGCGCCCCACCAATAATATTTTCTTTCAATGTGGCCGGTTTTTTCTTGCGTTGCCAACGGTTTAAATTTGCGATCATGATGATCGCATTTAAAATCACCACCCCAAATAATGCGATAAACCCCACCGCACTAGACACATTCAAGGTCATGCCACGCAACAATAAAGCAATTAAGCCGCCCAACATCGCCAAAGGTACCGTCAATAAGATCAAACCAGGATGGCGTAAATTGCCAAACTGCGCAAACAACAAAATAAACATCAGGCCTAGCAACATCGGAATAATCACCCTAAACCGAGCTTGCGCACGTTGTTGATTTTCCAATTGCCCCCCTAAAACCACTTGATATTCGCTGTGATTGTAAGGAATTTTTTCTACAATTTGTCGTTGCGCTTCTTGAGAAAAAGACAGCAAATCTCGGTCCCGTAAATTCAAGCGCACAACCAACTGACGATGCATCATTTCATGCGAGATGGTTGTTTGGCCGATTGCATAGTATATTTTTGCTAATTTGGATAGTGACACCAACGCACCGGTAGAGCTTTTTAATAATAAGCCTCCAATTTCTGTTGGGTTAGATCGGTTTTCTTTAGGAAAGCGTACGGTCAAATCATAAAACCGTTCATTAATATAAATTTGTGAAACGGCTTCTCCGCCAATGCCCGTTTGAATCAAGTCCATAACTTCTGCAATATTAATCCCAAATCTAGCAATAGCATGGCGATCCACTTCAATCCGTAACTCTGTGATCGGCGGCTCTTGATCTATGATAACATCTTGAGCACCCCGCACTTGCTTAAGTAAGCTTACTACGTTGGTAGCGATTTTTCGCATCTCACCCATATCATTGCCATAAATCTTTACCACCAAATCGCTATGTGCCCCAGCAACTTTATCCAATACCCCATCAATCATTGGTTGGGTAAATGCCACATGCATCCCTGCTATTTTGTGAAATCGTTCAGCCATCAAAGCAATCAATTTTTGTTTATTCATACCAGCAGGCCACGCTGTATAAGGCTGCAACACCACCGCACACTCAATATGTGAAGGCATAAAAGGGTCGGTACCATCATCGTTCCGCCCTAATTGAGATACAATATGCGTCACTTCCGGAAATTCGAGCGTCGCGGCGCGTAATTCATTCGCCATCGTGCCCGCTTTGTCCAAAGAAATGCCAGGCGGCAAGGTCACCTGTAACCACAGAGATCCCTCATCCAGATACGGCAAAAAATCGCGACCAATGAAAACGCCCAAAATCACGACGACGGCCAACGCAGAAAAATACAGCGTAAACAACAATTTGGTTCGTCCAATCAAATACTCTAAAGCGGCCACATATCGCGGTTTCAACCAAGTCAGTAAGGGATTCGCATAAATATGCACTGGATTATGGTAGGCTTTGTATGCCAATCCTGGGATCAAAAACAGTGCCACCAATAAAGCACCCAACAAAGCAAAACCAACGGCAAACGCCATCGGAGCAAACAATTTATATTCAATGTCTTGAAATGCAAATAAGACGGAATACGCAGTAATGATCACTAAAATTCCGAAGAAAATAGGATGCGTAACTTGCAAAGAGGCAGTTAACACATCTGCCTCAGTCAACAATGCATTAGCTTTTTCCTCACGCCGCCGCAAAATATTTTCAGTGATCACAATTGCGCCATCTACAATGATCCCAAAATCGATTGCCCCCAACGATAATAGGTTCGCCGGAATATCAAAATTGTACATACAAATAAATGCCGTGACCAAAGCAATAGGAATGGTAATAGCCACAATCAAAGCGGCACGAATACTGCCTAGGAAAAATAGCAATACCAGCGTCACCAAGCCCATGCCATACAACAGCGTATCGCCCACAGTGTGCACCGTCGCATGAACTAATTCCGAGCGATCAATGTAAGGGACAATGTTCACCCCTTTCGGCAAAATATTGTGATTCAAATCTTCAATAGCAAGATGAATCCCTTGGATCACCCTGGAGGGATTTTCGCCTTTTAACATTTGCACAATACCCTCAATCACATCGGGTTGTGCGTCTTTCCCAACAATACCGCGCCGCTGTTTATGCCCAAAACGAACTTTGCCTAAATTTTTCACATAAACAGGGATGCCCTCAAACTGACTTACTTGAATATTGCCAAAATCTTGTAAATTATGGACCAAACCCACACCCCGAATCACAATGCTTTGTTCCCCATGGGTTAAGATGGATCCCCCCGCATTCTGATTATTTGCAGTAATAGCCGCTTTGATATCCGCAAGGGACAATTGGTATTTGCTGAGCTTTAATGGGTCAAGCTCCAATAAAAATTGCGTAGTCATACCGCCAAAATTAGTAATTTCCACCACACCCGGCACTTGTTTTAACCTTGGAATCACTTTCCAAAATTGTAATTCGGATAATTCGCGCGGATTGTAAATATTAGAATCGATCGTATAGCGATAAATCTCACCAATAGGCGACGTTAAAGGATCTAAACCTGGTATCGCATTGTAAGGCAAAGAAACCTGAGCAATTTTTTCTAATAATCGCTCGCGGGACCAGTAATTATCCGTCCCTTCTAGAAATACCACCGTAATCAGCGACAAGCCAAATGTAGAGCGGGAACGAATCACGCTCACGCCGGGTGTCGCCAGCAAGGCTCTTTCTAACGGAACGGTAATCTGTTGCTCTACTTCGGCAGCAGCCAAACCATTCACTTGTGTAATCACCTGGGACGTGACAGGCGCAATATCAGGATAAGCTTCGAGAGGGATTTTGCTCCAACAATACCACCCAAACAACAACAGCAAAGTAAAAACTAACAGCATGATGCCGCGCCGCTTAAAACATTGCGTGACAAATTCTTCAATCATTGAGAATAATTCCCCCAGTCATCGCGACACGCTCTTCATCTGCCAAACCCGATTCAATCTCAATCCGATCATCTAGTTGCAAACCAACAGTCACCACGCGGGGTTCAAATTGCCAAGGCGCTACTTCCACAAAAACAGTACTATCAAAACCTCGTTGAATCACTGCAGTCATCGGCAATACTATCCGTTGCCGTGGTTTGCGTTTAAATTTCATGCGTGCAAACATATTAGGGCGCAAACTACCCTCGAGGCTTTTTAAAGTCAGACCCACATTCACTGTGCGCGTATCTGCATTGAGAATGGGCTCAATAAATTCAACTGGCGCTTCAAACACTTTATCCGGCCGGTCAAAGATCACTTGCGCTTCTTGTCCCAAAAAAAAGTCTGGCAAATCATGCTCTTGAGCACTCGCTACCGCGTAAACTGTAGATAAATCAGCAACCGTTATCACTGGTGAGGTCAGATCAGACCAATACATACCAACCCCCCCACTCACGGCCGTCACCACGCCGTTAATGGGAGAACGAATCAATAAATTTCCTAATACATCCCGATCTGAAGGGTCAATATGTAAAGCTTGTAATAAAGCGTTGCTACGCCGCAACTCAGCATCAGCCTGCTGCATATCGCTTTCAGCCTGTTCTAAATCACGAATGGCATTAATTTCATAGTGGGCTAATTCGCGTTGCCGTTTTAAATTTTTCTCAGCCAGCGTATACCCCGCCTCAGCAAAGGTCTTCGTCGCAAATGCCTGTGCCAAATCAGGTGATACCACAGAAAACAAAGGCTCACCCATCGCAACAGGTTCACCTATTATTTTAAAAATTTTGGTAATTTGCCCACTTAAAGGCGGCAATACTGAAACCATATTTGCAGGAATCGCTTGGATAGTTGCCGGAACAATCACGCTGGTCACGATTGTTTGCAAATGCACCGGTTCCACATGAATAACTGAACGCAACGCAGAATTTTCTGGAATTACTAGATGTGAACCTTGATAAAGAATAGCCGGCCCGAGGACAGCAGGATGCTTAGTGCGGCTGACGCAGTGCACCATCACAACCGACATAAAAATCATCAGCACCGCTAACACCCATCTGCGCTGCTTCGACTTCAAATACTGCCAAAACAACACCAACATCCCTTTTAACATGGTTGTTTCTCAAAAATCCTCAGCAAGGTTCATGGTATCAAGTTTCATTCTGAACGACAAACTTTCAAAACATTTTGCGTAATGAAAGCAAAAAAGAGGAGCTGCCATCAAAAATCCCAACTGCTCATTGGGCATATCAAGCTATTGCAAAACTTGGTGGTTGGAGTAATTCTAAAAGAACGGGAAAAGCATCGTGGGCTACCCTCTGGCATGGTTGGTTTAGATTAACTGAGCGAGTTGAAGGCTTTCTTCTCGCTCAATCCATAGGAATTTCATAAGATGTGATCAAGAGACAGGGACAAGCCGAGGCACGTAGGCGGGAGGACCAATTGTCAACACGCCCTAAAGAAATACATTCTGAGGCTTTCGTTACAAACCGAGCCTGCGACGACTAGTCTCAGCAAATTCTTCGATAGAGGCTATTTGCTTGATTTTTTCATTGGCTTTCTGGATCCACAGATCGCCCCTAGATCCAGCAGTGGTAATTTTAGCAGCCCATCCACCAAGTAGCATCATATAAGCTGTCAATTTCCCACCAGCAACGGCCTCATGATTTTTTGCGAGTTCAAGGAAATTAACATAGGTCTCCGGAGACTTAACTAATTTATTAGTTGCCTCAATAAGAGCCTCTTTCTCTGTACTAGTAATTAATTGCTTCTCCCCTAAATCGTTAATTAAATTCAAAATTCTCATGTGGGCATCATCAAATCCTGAGCGACTATTCAACTCGGGTTGACGACTCAACTCTGGGCGACTACCCATACAACTAAAATAGTCATCAACCATCCCTTCCGTAATGAGCGAGTTTCTTCCTCTAAATGCAGAACGAAATTTTTGATACCTTGAAGAATCATCGATGATATTTTGATAGTCTTGGCGATAAGGTGAGTCATCTAACAACGACTCTATCTTTGTTTCTGACGTTGTGGATTGGGAGAACATCGATAACTGATCACGTTTATCTGAGACCATACAATCTGAAGATAACAAGCCCTGGTGATACAAATGCATAGCCGCAATATGCAAATTTTTCTGACCTGGCTTATAATGCCCACTATTATTATCCATCCTAGTGATATTGCCATTGCGCACAGTCATATGCCCAGCACATAAAACATCTCGGCCATTGCGTATCGTCGAATGTCTGATCTTATATGCATCATTTAATAAATAAAGACCACCATTAGTAGAAACAACATACAGATAGATACCATTTGGTATAGTGCCATCAGACTTGGTTTTTCGATCAACTCTTCGATATAACTGATTTTTATTTGCATCTAATCTGACTTTATAGGGTTTTTTTTCCTTTGTCTCGGCTGAAAAATATTTTATGTGACTTTGTGGATCTTCTGTTCTATAATTTTCAGCTATACCAAGGGTTAAGCTTTGAAACACACCGTTCTTTTCTCTCGCTTTCTTCATATTATACTAATCAGGTGATAGTCTCTACTTAATATTTAGACTCGAATTCACCGATTGTCAAAGGTTTGAGCAGTAAACTATCCTTGCCGATTTTGGCTTATATGTGCCTCGACGTATCTTTATGATAAGAAAGATCTCAAATAGGATTTTGGAGTTTATTGGGAATCAAGCCTAGCCCACATCTTCCTCTTTACTAATCACACAAAAACCCGACTTTTGCTTATGATCCACAAAGCCCAAAACAATGGGTTGATTTTGAAGAACATCGTTCAAATCAAATTGTAATTTGGAATGAGGGACGTTCACGCGCCACAAACCTGATTCTAATTGAGCAACACGAATAGATTTTGAAACGGCTGCTGCCATGCCTGCCGCATCATAAGATCCTGCATAAGTATTGTGCTTAATTTTTTTATCCAGCATCTGCATAGAATATAGACCGCTCCCATCATTAAAATGACATAACAATCCATGCATAGCCGGCGATTTTGTAGAAGCTTCGCGCATGATCACTTCCCGAAACCAAGCATTTTTTCCACTGACAAATTGCGCAGAGGCATCTTCTTTTAATTGAATATGACCATTCACCTGCCCTGTCTGCACTACAGTCATCAGCACACCCTTCCCGACCTGTTTTGTTTGTGGAGCATGTTCAGGTTGTTTCAAAGTATCGACTTTAAAATTGAACCCAATTTGATTGACTTTTTTGAGACCAAAAACCCATGAGCGATTGATGGTATTATAACGAAGAAAAATATCGCCAATGACCCATTGATCCGTTTCTGCATCCGTCAAATGGGTATCGGCAGTCTGCATAAAAATCACGGCTTTAGTCTGTGCATCCACCAAAGATACGGTCGCTTGGACCACATCCTGTTTACGCTTTGCTTGGAAAAAATATTCATACGTTTCGCCATTTTCGCTGGATACGGATCCAGAAAAAATCCAATTCGCATTCGTCGCTGCCAACGGTATGGCTGGTTGAGGCGCATCTATAACTTCAGTGGATAATACCGCAGCCTCTTCCACAGCAAACCCCTGTAGACTGACAATCACTAATAAGCTAGATAAGGCCTTTAATATGACCCCATATTTGTGTCCAAAATTCATCACTCAGCTTAGCCTCCACTGGTAGATAATACATTGCATCCGTTGCAAAAGCACAACACTTGACTGCATCCTTTTCTGTCATAATCACTGGTTTTTGCAAACATGCTAATTCATGGGGCAAAAATTCATGGTGATCTGCAAACTTATGGGGTTGAAACACGACTCCTAATCGCTTCAATAATGTAAAAAAACGTTCCGGATTTCCAATGCCCGCTATCGCAGAACAAGGCATCGCAATATCCTGCCAGCTTACCGACTCGCCCGAAAAAGACCGCGGCGCAGCTGCTTGTAATTCCATTTGGTAAACATTCTCATATTGCAGAGACTGAGTATGCACACTCTGCTCACCATTGACAACAATAAAATTCACTTGCTGCAGGCGTTGCACCGGTTCACGCAACGGACCTGCTGGCAAACACAACCCCGACCCCATGCCGCGCATGCCGTCTATGACGACAATTTCCACAGTACGCGGCATGGCATAATGCTGTAATCCATCATCGCTGATAATAATTTGCGCTTGATGATGCTGAAGCAAATATTTTACAGCGTGTAATCGATTAGGATCAATCACCACGGGACAACCCGTTTTCAATGCCAGTAATTTGGGCTCATCCCCGACTTGCTGCGCATCATCTTCCACGCGCACACAATGCGGAAATCTGCGAATACGTGCCCCATAACCGCGACTCACAATCCCAACTCGTAGCCCTTGATCCGACAAATATTGAGCCAAAGCAATAACCAATGGCGTTTTGCCCACCCCACCCACTGTCAGATTCCCTACCACAATCACCGGAACCGGCAACGGCTTACGTCGCCATTCCAACCATGCACGCCGGATTCGACTTACAACCTGAAACCCCACCGATGCTGGCCATAACAATAGGCGAGCAGGGTTGTTTCCGTACCACAGCTCTTCTACCCAAGTCCTAATCCGCAAACTGAACATGGGGACTCTCAGTCGCATGCGATTGCATTCTATATAGTTGCGCGTAATGCCCGCCTTGTTCTAACAGCAAGTCATGCGTTCCTGCTTCGACAATCCGTCCTTGATGCATCACCAAAATACGATCCGCCCTTTGGATCGTCGATAAGCGATGCGCAATAATCAAAGTGGTCCGAGATTGCATCACCTGTTCTAAAGCAATTTGAATATAACGCTCTGATTCATTGTCCAAAGCAGACGTCGCTTCATCCAAAATTAATAGAGGCGCATCTTTCAAAATAGCACGAGCCAAGGCCAGGCGTTGGCGCTGCCCTCCTGATAATAAAACCCCATCTTCTCCCACCCGGGTATCATAGCCCAAAGGCAAATCTTGAATGAATTCGTCCGCGTAAGCCAAGGTTGCCGCCCGCACCACATCTGCTCGACTACTCTCGAAACGACCATAGGCAATATTCGCAGCGATGGTATCATTGAATAAAGTCACTTGTTGGCTAACGATAGAGATACCTTCGCGCAAAGAAACCAAAGACAAATCCTCAATCGGCACTTCATTCAGAAAAATAGACCCGGACGACACATCATAAAATCTGGGTAATAAGCTCGCAATAGTCGATTTTCCACTTCCAGAATGCCCCACCAATGCAACCGTTTCACCCGCTTCAATTGTAAAACTGATGTTATGCAATACCGGGTCTCCTTGGCGATAAGCATAAAAAACCTGGTCAAAACGGATGCGACAAGGAGTAGACGGTAATAGAGTAGTACCTTGATCACGCTCGACAGGACAATCCAGCATTTGAAAAATCGACTCCGCTCCCGCTAAACCGCGCTGAATGGAAGCATGGAGACTGGTTAGGGTTTTCATAGGTTTGATCAATTGAAGCATCGCAGCAATCACAGCTAAAAAAGAACCTGCTGTCACCGTAATAACATTAGATAATTGAATGGCAACCAGGATAATCAAAGCAATCCCCATTGCAACGATCAATTGTACTGCACACACATTAATAGCCTTAGCCATGGCAACTTTCATATCTTGGCTACGCGACAATTCCGTAGCGCGTTCAAACCGTTGATGCTCATAATCTGAACCACCAAACACCCTGACATCCCGATAACCATCTATGGCCTCAGCAGCAATTTCCGTCACTTGCCCCATTGAATGTTGAATTTTGTGACTAATCCGACGCACGCGTTTGTTGGTAAAATTCACTATCACCCCCACAAAAGGGATTGTGATTAAGAACAACAGCGATAATTGCCAACAGATGACCATCATCACCGTCAATAGCCCGATGATCAAACAGGTATTTTGCACAAAATCTGTCAACGCATCCGCGCTGACTTGCGCTACTTGCTCTACATCATATAATATTTTGGACAAAAACTGTCCAGAACTAGCTTCATCATAATAATCAGCTGGTAAACGCAAAATATGCTGAAACACTTTTTGGCGTAATAAGTTGACTACCGAACGAGCCACTGAAGTCATGCAATAGCTACCCACTGCACTCACCAAGCCGCGCACTGAAATCCCTAACAATAAAATCAGTGGAATCCCTTTGACGAACTCTAAATCTGGATGAATAAAGCTTTTATCTAAAAACGGGCGCAGTAAATACGTAAGTCCCGCATCAATCCCAGAATAGCCAACATTGGCTAGCAATCCCAGTAGCAAAATAGCCCGAAACGGTTTAACGTAGACCAGCAAACGCCGCAATAAATTAACGGGCTTAGGTACAATAGGACGGCTCATACGGATGGATTACTCACAAAAAAATACAAAGCGCTTCATTCTACTCTTAATTAGTTGAAATGACCATATCATTGTAAAACATTTTGACAAAATGGCAAACATTAATCAGAGCAGGGTTTTGCCGAGAGGTACCGCCCTTTGTCCGACGCTGTTGAATAAAAGTTCAACATTCCGTTAATTTAAGATGCGGCCACCCTAGTAGAAGAAATTTGCACGTACATAAGAGGCGGTATATCATCTAACTTATTGTTACGTCGGTTGTAACATCTAATAACAATAAGCCAGGACTTCCATGAAACATTCGGTATTCGTGAATCGCACCATCAACATGAAAAAAATCAAATATATTGGCTTAGATATGGATCACACCTTGATCCGTTATCAAACGCAAAAATTTGAAGCATTAGTCTATCAATTTGTAATTGATTACCTTATCGAACATAAACAATATCCCGCCGAAATCAAACAATTCAAATTTGATTTTGCCTCCGCTATTCGTGGGGCGGTGATAGATAGCAAAAATGGAAATATCCTCAAACTCAACCGTTATGGCGCCATTCGCAAAAGCTTTCATGGTACCCAATTAATTCGCTTTGATGAGCAAAGTCAAATCTATCGCAGTACCTATGTAGATTTAAATGATAACAATTACATTGCCGTGGACACTTCTTTTTCCATTGCTTTTTGTGCCTTATTAGGCCAAGTGATTGGTTTTAAAGACAAGAATCCTGGCATTTTACCTGGTTATGAAACCGTCGCAGTTGATCTCCTTTCCTCTGTAGATACAGTCCATGCCGCGGGACATTTGAAACGGTATATTGCACAACATTTACCAGACTATATCCACCAGGATCCCAATCTAGTGAAAGGCTTAAAGCAGTATATCCAACATGGTAAGAAAATTTTTATTGTCACCAATTCGGACTATGCCTATACCAAATTATTATTAGATTATGCTATCAATCCTTTTTTAGAAGCTGGCGAACACTGGTCCGATCTATTCGAATATGTCATTACGCTGTCAGATAAACCCAGATTTTTTTATGATAAATTACGTTTTCTTAAAATTGACCCTGAAACGGGGAATATGAGCAATCAGCACGGTCCCCTTAATCCAGGGATTTATCAAGGCGGCAGCGCTAATCAATTTACCCAACATTTGCATTTACGTGGCGACGAAATCTTGTACATTGGCGATCATATTTATGGCGACATTTTACGGCTAAAAAAAGATTGCAATTGGCGTACTGGATTGGTGGTAGAGGAGCTCGGTTCAGAAATTCAAGCACAAGTCCAAACGCAGCCACTTGAGCAAGAAATTCAGCAGAAGATGGCACAGAAAGAAACCCTAGAGCAAGAATTTGTGGCATTACAATCCCAAATGCCGCAATCAAACTCAGATAGCGACACACGCTTGCACGCTATACATGACCAAATTCTCGAAATCGATCGCCAAGTGTCCCTTCTGATTGCTAAACAAGACACTTTCTTTAATCCCAACTGGGGACGCATCTTTCGTGCGGGTGCTGAAGAAAGTTATTTCGCCTATCAAGTTGAGCGCTATGCTTGTATTTACATGGAAAAACTCAGTGATCTTCTCAATGTTTCGCCTTATACTTATTTCCGAGCCCATAAGAGATTATTAGCGCATGACATCGTCTAAAAACCATCCTGCGGATCATGACGCATTACACATTCAAGGGTTATATAAAACCTACGCTACGGGCGTAGAGGCGTTGCGTGGGATTGATTTATCGGTGAAAAAAGGTGATTTTTTTGCACTATTAGGCGCGAACGGGGCTGGTAAATCTACAACTATTGGTCTTATTAGTTCCCTTCTCAACAAGACAGCCGGCACGATTGCTATAAACGGTCACAATTTAGACAAACATCCCATCCTCGCTAAAAAATCATTGGGCTTAGTGCCACAAGAAATCAATTTAAATATTTTTGAAACATGCGCGCAGATCTTGCACTATCAAGCAGGGTATTTTGGCATTGGTCGTGCCGAGGCCCAGAAACGCGCGGAGATCTTATTAAAACAAATGGGGTTATGGCACAAACGCGACAGCATCGTGCGTCATTTATCCGGAGGCATGAAACGGCGCTTAATGATTGCTCGCGCGTTGATCCATCAACCCACTGTCCTACTGCTTGATGAGCCCACAGCCGGCGTAGATATCGAAATTCGCCACTCTATCTGGGAGTTTCTGGAACAGATCAATGCAGAGGGGACCACGATTATTCTCACCACGCATTACTTAGAAGAAGCAGAACAATTGTGTAATCAATTGGCTATTATTTCACAAGGAAAAATTGTTGAAAATAATACCATCAAGGACGTCCTCCAGTCTCTGCATCATCAAACTTTTATTTTTGATACCGTAGAGCCTATTAAAAAATTGCCTGATTTTAGTCCGTTTACCGCAAGTCTGCTCGATCCCAACCAAATCGAATTGCGCTTAGACAATCATTGTGCCCTCAATGACGTCTTTGCCATATTTGATCGGCATCAGATTCAGATTCATAGTATGCGGAATAAAACCAATCGCCTAGAAGAACTCTTTATGGATTTGATTCACCATGACACGTCAGCATAATGCACGCATCCAAACCATCGCACTGTACACCGTAATTCAGCATGAATTATCCCGTATGTTTCGCATTTCGGTGCAAAGCTTTCTACCGTCTATCATCACGACATTATTGTATTTTTCCATTTTTGGCGCAGTATTAGGCCAACAAATGCAATTGGTTGAAGGTTTGCCATACAGTACATTCATTGCACCTGGCTTAGTGATGATTGCGGTCATCAATAATGCGTATGCTAATACCTCATCCTCTCTATTTTCAGCGCGCTTTCAACGGAGCATTGAAGAAGTGTTAATCAGCCCACTTCGGCCCAGTCTCATGTTAATTGGCTATACTTTGGGAGGTGTGCTACGCGCACTTATAGTAGCAACATTGGTCTTAGGCGTCTCAACTTTATTTATTGATCTCTCATTGATACACATCCCTGCAACATTAAGCATCGTGATTCTGATTGCTTGTTTATTTTCTTTAGCAGGATTCACCAATGGCATGTTGGCAAAAACATATGATGATGTGATGGTAGTGCCCACATTCATTCTTTCCCCTTTAACCTATTTAGGGGGCGTTTTTTACTCTGTTTCGATGCTATCCCCATTCTGGCAACATATCGTGCTTCTCAATCCTATTTTTTACATGGTTGAGTTATTACGCTATGCCATGCTCCATCATCCTAGTCAACATATCAACTTAGCATTGATTGTATTGTGTCTTTTAAACGTAGGATTATTCAGGTTGAACGTATGGCTAATCCACAAGGGAACCGGCATCCGAGACTAAGATTGACAGTCATACAACTTGGTCAAAATACACCAATTCACTTCGGTGCACAAAAACCATCTCATTTTGATTTCAGTTAGCTCATTGTCAACCATGACCTCAACATCAAACACCTAGTTTTGTTTCAAACTCCATTCGTTCAAAATTTTGACTCCCGTCACCCTGCGCACGAACTTGAAGAGCAGCTGGTCGCGACGATGGTATTACAACAGAATCATTACTCTGACAACACCAAAAAAGCTTAAAGCCGGTGCTTTTTTTTCTTTGGGTTGTAACTTTCGCATCATCTAGCTCTCTAGCCAGCTCCAATTGAGATCCATCAGTGGCATTATGCTGAGGAAAACGGTAAACATCCTCCGGTGACGGAGATACAGATGGGCGAAATAAAGCAGAGCCTAACCTTCTTCTATCGTCAATGTAGTTTGTCGCTGCTTTATCTGTAGGAAGAAACTTATCTTGGTTAGCACGAAACGTCACGGAAATTGAGGCCGTACGAGAAGAGCTAGGGTCTGTCGAATCAAAACTCACAGAAGGCTTGGACTTGGTAGCTATATCAAAATGGGGGATCTGCTCGACCAAACTCTCACCACTAACGTCCCCTTCCTCCGCTTGAAAAGCATATACATTATTGTCGCCTTCATCACCTGCAGACAATAAGTGTTCATCTACTTTATGATTGGCTGCTTTATTTGGGCCTGTAGAACAGGCTAGTACGGAATGTTTCTCAATTAAATACCTGGCACTTTCTCCAGTTAACTTTTTATCAAAGGTGGCAATACGCGGAGGCGAGCAATTTAAAAGCATATCACCTAGCATGGAATGCAGCTTCTCAGTTTTTTCAGCATCCAATTCTTCTACACTATAATAATTAGTTTCTGAAAAAAAACTTTCGCTCAGCTCCAGAGAGGGATAACGATGATATTCGCGCCAATAATTAATAAATTTACAACATTCGGGTGTACCAGTGGGTAAAACAGCGGTACCAGGCTTGGTATAATCAATCCATTCTAATACAGTAGACGTTAAATGCTGTCCGGCTATACACCCAAAATTACCTTCAGCAAAAAAATAAATCTGATTAGAGGTGAACAGATAGTCACCCATGACTTTATCAAATAATTGCTTAAAAATATTCAAGTGGCCCGATAAATCATCATTGAACCAACTTTCTTTTGTGGCTAGCAACTCAGTAATCCTATTACAGCCAATAATCACTATAGGACCCGATAAATTATAATAAACCCCTATTGTGAGAACAGAAGGGTTTGCTATCACTGGCTTAGACGCCACTTTTAAATCTACTATGGAACCATGCATAAAAAAAACAGCAAGAGAAGTTACCATCAACAAAACCTCTTTAGTGACTATGGTGCAAATTAGTAGAATAAAAAGCACAAAATAATGTAGCACACAATTTCGAAAATAAAACTACAGAATTACCTTTGTAGCGCCAAGAATACCACGCAGTGGCCACATATTCAACATTGTGGTGTTTTTTGAGAAAAAAGGGTCTGTTGATAATTGCCCTTCGAAGCATATCGGCTTGAAAAGAGCAAAGATGAACAGACCCTAAAAAATGTAGACTGTGATATCGAGTGCAGCTTCTATTCTAACAAGACGCTTCCGGTAAACCCATAAATGGGGCGCGCGTCGCAATCACCCTGACCAATCGGCCAGTCGTCATAAGCTGTTCGATAATCACTAGTCATACTATAAATATAGTACACAAACTCATATTTGTCCAATTTTTGACCTAGTGTTCTTCTGCAAAAAACTGCAATCTTTGGACTATTTTCTGTTTATCATGCAATAACACTGTCGAAAAATGATCACTCAATGCATAGACCACCAAATAATCCCCAACCAGATAAGCATCTGAATGCAAGGTATACGGACTTAAATACACTGCACACCCGAATGGAATATGAAACCCAGTAAAATAATAATCTGCGCCTAATTGCCGACCTAGTAAAATATGGCCACCGGATTGTGGCTGCTGCGGCGCCCAAAAATGCGGTTGGTCGTGATATTCAATATACTCCCCGCCCCCTAGCTCTGTCTTAGCCAAATAATGTTCCACATAGTGTTTGCCTACAGACACTTCAGTAAGCGGGAGTATCTCCTCTGTTTCAAAACTCAGTACCGAACCAACTGTCAATAATTGTGCATGATAAAATGCTAAATCTTCGGCATTCGCCGGCAAAACCGGAATCGATATCTCTTCATCCAGATCTAAGACCAGCATGCCCATTCCGCCCAATATATTTGCGTCAGTTTGAGCACCATGAACTGCATCCAGCCAAGTGCCCCGCAATACAGCATGCTTGGGTCGCTTCCTCGCAATAGCTACAGTAGACCTTGGTTGTGGCATGCTACAAGGTATCAATGTAGGAGCATTATTTTCGGTAAACTCTAATTGATATGGGATGCTGGGCTGTAGCGCCTTGACAATATCGCGCGTGATCATAAAAGCATCTTGATGGTTGCCTTGACGACTCACAATGAGCCGGTGCAACGACGCTAGCATCCAATTGGGTAAACGACGAATATGCGCTAAATTATCTCTCATTAGCGGACCTCATTGGATGGCAATGCATACATTTTGATGCCAACAAAATTTCGTGCAGCAATGCAAAGAAAAACGCCCAAGGCTATCCAATTAAATACAGCCCACTGCAAATAAGCTTGGGGAGAAATACCCAATGTCGCAGTGATAAAAACTCCGGAACTGGTCCATGGAATCAACGGCGTAGACAGAGTCGATCCGATTTCAATCGCATTGGACAACACGGATGTATCCCAACGCATTTTGGCATACGTGTCTTTAAAAATCCGAGAACTTAACATAATACTGAGATAGGCTTCTCCCATGAGCACATTACAAGCAATTGCAACCCAAACAGTTGCCAACACCAAATAAAACGATCGGGTTAAATACGGCATCAACCGTGCAAAAAAATGGGTAATTATTTGATAAGAATCCAGCAACCCTCCCAAAATGAGGATTAACAAGGTCAAAGACATCGACCATAACATGCTCTGGATACCGCCATGTTGAAAGACACCATCTAAAATAGGCGAGCCAGTTGTCGGTAATTTTGGTCCACAAAACAAACTATTCAATACATCGGTTACATGAAATTTTTGGACTAAAATAGCCACCAACATGGCTACAAACAAAGAAAATAACATAGACAATTCAGCTGGCTTTTTCTTGATACTCAACCACAGCATCACGAGCATAGGTAACAAACTTAGAAGATGAACAGTAAAATGACTGCTAATCTGATGACGCAAGGTCATCACATCAGCCAAGACCAACGCATGTTCAAAACCAGAGTAAGTCCCAATCGCCCAAAACACACCCAAACTCAAAAGATAAGCTGGAATAAGACTGTAAGTTAAGCCCTTCATATGTCGATATAAATTAGTCTCTGTCATCAAAGATGTCAGTATGGTTGTATCTGAAACAGGAGAAAATTTATCCCCAAAATAAGCGCCTGACACAATCATCCCGGCTGCGATGGGGGCTGGAATATGTAACATACCCGCGATACCCAACAATGCTACGCCCATGGTCCCGATGGTTCCCCAGCACGAGCCAATCACTAGCGACATCGCACTACATAAGAGCATGCCAATCGGCAAAAAATTTTGGGGGGTTAGAAACTGTAAACCGTAATATATCAAAGTCGGAATGGCACCAGACATGATGAATCCAGCAATCACTGCGCCAATTAAAATAAAAAACAAGAGAACGCCGGAGGATTTTTGAAGAGTTGATAGCATGCTTTGCTTTAAACGCACAACATCTTTATCAAGATAGTAGGCGTGGCCGAACACCCAGAAAATACAAAGAATGATCACACTGTGTAAACTGGCTTTCAATACAAACAGCCCCCAAAACATCAAACCGATCATACCGAATACACACAATAAACTTTGATATCCACTGGGTTTGTATTGCGTCATAGTCAGAACTTCCAAAGCGCTTAAGTTCTACAAGTGTAGCATCCCCAAGATGACAACACCCTGACAAATAGATGACAAAATTGTCATGTTGGATTAATACAACGTCAATTTAATTTCGTTTCGGCTGGATCTTACCCAAACGAGTATAAAATCTGATTCAGTGCCTCGGGGTCCTGTCATCGTGGGTATCCCATCGTGCTCGCAAGCTCCGCGCGCTAGGAGCCCTCCCACAATGCCACCCCTCGATGAACAGCGAGGTGGGACAAAATTAAGTTGACGTTGTACTTCTAAGATTTTTCAAAAACCACAACTGAATCGTAGTCCCCTTCTGGACTTCACTCATAATATTCAAAGTCCCCCCATGCAAATCAAGAATCGATTTGACAATCGCCAAGCCCAATCCTAACCCCCCACTCTCAGAATTCCGATCTGCATCAACACGATAGCACCGATCAAAAATTTTCGTCAGGTGCTGAGCAGGAATACCCATACCCGTATCCCTTACCGTAACGCATGGTTTTGTGCCATCCATGGCCAAGTCAATCTGCACCTCACCATTTTGAGGCGTATAGCGCAACGCGTTAGAAACCAAATTAGTCAGCATACGTTTGAACAAACTGCGGTCCGCTATAACTTCAATCTTTCCTGAGCAATGCAACTGAATATTTTTTTCCTCTGCCCATATTTGATAAAACTCTAATATAGGATCGATTATCTCGCGTACCTGAAAACGCTCGTAATTTAAACTAAGTTGACCAAAATCAGATCGCGCCAGAAACAATAAATTATCAATTAATTTAGCCAGATCTTGAAACTCTTGCATTTGATGGCTAAGAGTTTTCTGATACTCAGCTGGCGTACAGGGTTTGCTCAACGCCAACTCCGTTACGCCCATTAAATGGTGGACTGGCGTACGCAATTCATGCGCAATATCGGCAGAAAATTGAGATAGTTGCGTAAACGAAGCCTGTAATCTATCTAACATCACATTAAATGTTTCACCTAAATATTTTAATTCACTCGGCCATTCTGACGGATCCAAGCGTTGATGTAAGGACTCTGCCTTCATATGACTCACTGTATCAGCAAATTGGGTGATCCCGGATAACCCTCGCCGCGTAACAAAATAGCCGAGGAGCATGGCGCCCAATGCACCGATTAAAAAACTAATGATCACCATATCGTAACATTCAGAACGTAGATAAATCATTTGATCGGGACTCAAATGCGTGCTTAAACCAGCTGCTTTAGAATAAAAAAACAATCCCAAAGCAGTTAATATCCCCAGCGTTGAAAACGTATATAAAACCACTAATTTCAAAGTTAAAGAGTGTAAACCTAAGGGTTTAACGAATCTCGAGAACATAGCCAACTCCTCGTACCGCATGAATCAATTTAGGAGAAAAATCTTTGTCAATTTTGTCGCGTAAGCGTTTGATTGCAACATCAATAATATTGGTATCCGAATTAAAATGCATATCCCATACTTTCTCAGCAATCAAAGTTCGAGATAAAACGTCACCTTGATGTTGCGCCAGCAAAAGCAATACTTGAAACTCTTTGGCAGTCAAAGCCAGTATTTGCTTACCTCGCCATACTTTGTATTGACGCACATCTATCTGCAAATCAGCAACCTGAAGTATAAAGTCATGGACTATGGGCGAAGAGCGACGTAATAAAGCTTGGATGCGAGCCAATAATTCAGAAAAAGCGAATGGTTTGATCAAATAATCATCTGCTTGCAAATCAAAGCCTTTGACGCGATCTGCTATCTGATCTTTGGCGGTCAAAAACAAGACCGGTGTATGGTGCCTCCTCTGCCGCAATTGTTGCAACACAGTCCATCCATCCAATACCGGTAACATGACATCCAAAGTAATCAAATCATACGAGTAAGTTTCTGCCATATGCAAACCATCTTGACCATTGTACGCAATGTCCGTTATAAACCGATGCTCTTGCAACCCTTGAGCCAAATAGGCTGCTGTGGTTTTATTATCTTCGATGATTAATATTTTCGGCATATGAAATTTTTGAACAAAAAATGACATTATAACACAAATTTCATTCTCTCCGCCTTTGCTAACGCTCGCAAAGACGATTTGACTACTTGCGGTTAGAGTATCTAGTCTCTTCTTCAGGACGAGAAGCATTCGTCATGATTTCTATAACCAACGCATGGAGACAAGAACATACTTGTAATCCAATAACAATCCCTGCGCCGATTGCTGCCGTAGTGAGAATAGGCATAATAGGGAGTGATAAGATCGCCGCACCCAATGCCGCAGCAGCGATTGCGAGCATATATTCGCGCATTAAATTAAATGGCAGCAAGACGAATGATTTAGGTAAACATACCCCTAATATAATATTAGGCAACCAAAGAATAGCCCCACCTAGCGCACAAGCCATCATGATGGAACTCAAACTCGCGCCAACCGCCACGCCTAAGACGGGTGCAGCAAAAAAACCGATCGTGCCAATAACAGGACTTGTAAAGGGTAAAACTGACATCGGAAAGCTCCTAAACTGAATTTATATACCAGACTTCTTACATAACCCGTGAATTTTTCAGGACTTACGCAAGAAGTCTACTGAATATTAAGCCAACGAGAGTTTACTCTATCCATTTCAACAAACGGAAGATATATATCACTTCTAGAGCATTTTTGTTAGAATCGTTGCCAATCTAGATTAGCCTCGATCCCCCCAGCATGCAAACCAATCACACTCCCATGATGCAACAGTATTTGCAAATCAAAACGGACTACCCTGACATGCTGTTGTTCTATCGCATGGGAGATTTTTATGAGCTTTTCTTCGAGGATGCCAAACGCGGATCACAATTATTAGATCTGACGCTCACACATAGAGGCCAATCGGGCGGAAATCCTATTCCGATGGCTGGGGTGCCTTATCATGCCGTCGATAATTATTTGGCACGCCTCCTCAAAAAAGGCGAATCGGTTGCCATGTGCGAACAAATCGGCGAAACCGGTAAAGGCCCTATGGAACGTAAAGTGGTGCGCGTACTCACGCCTGGCACAGTTACCGATGAAGCCTTATTAGAAGAACGCCGCGCTGTGATTTTATTGGCTGTCTATCCGCAACGCCAACGCTATGGGTTGGCTTGGGTAGATGTGGCAGGAGGACGCTTTCATGTCGCGCAAGTCAACGATGAGGCGCAATTATATGCAGAAGTGGCGCGCTTAAGACCCAGTGAATTCCTAATACCCGCCAATAGCGACCTCAAATTCCCCTTAGAAAATGGGGCTATTACTCGGCGACCCATATGGGATTTTGATGCCGAGCGAGCGCGCAATGGTTTGCAAGAACAATTCAAACACTCCGGATTATTATCAGATCCTAATTGTACGGTAGCCATCCCAGCAGCAGGCGCACTCCTGGCCTACCTCAAAACCACGCAATGCCAAACACTGCCACATTTAACCTCACTTACCCTTGAACAATCCAGTGAATTCCTGCTTTTAGATGCCGCCACCCAGCGTCATTTAGAAATTTTTGCCCCCAATTTGGGCCAACATCGACACTGTTTATTACATACGATTGACCATACTGCGTCCGCCATGGGCAGCCGTATGTTGCAACGCTGGTTGGCCAAACCCTCGCGCGACTATGCCATGCTGACTCAACGCCATGCCGCAATTCAAGCGCTGCTTGAGCAACAATTGGATCTTTCTGTGCATGAATTTGCACGCGGAATATGTGATGTAGAACGCATTACGGCGCGCATCGCTTTGCGCACTGCGCGGCCCCGTGATTTGGTGGCATTACGTACAACCCTGGGTTTGATCCCAACCCTCTACACAATGCTGCAACCTTGCTTCGCCCCCCTGATCCAGAATTTGCTTCAAACCTTGATCCCTTTACCGCATATTCACCAACTTTTGGTCGATGCATTGCAGGCAGAGCCCGCAACATTGCTTCGTGATGGCGGCGTGATTGCAGCACATTTTGATGAAGAACTGGATGCATTGCGCCATTTAAGCACTGACGCCGCGGATGTATTAGTTCGGCTGGAACAAAGCGAAAAAACCCAATCTGGACTCTCCACTTTAAAATTTGGCTTCAATCGCGTCCAAGGCTATTACATCGAATTATCGAAAGCCCAATCCGCCCAAGTGCCAGCTCATTTTCAGCGCAAGCAAACATTAAAAAACGTTGAGCGATATATCACGCCCGAACTAAAAACCTTTGAAGAACAGGTTTTGTCCGCACAATCCAAAGCATTGGCCCGCGAAAAATGGTTATACGAAGGGATCTTGGAAGCGCTCAATGAAGAATTAGCTAATTTGCGCGCTCTGGCAGCGGCTCTGGCCCAAATCGATGTCTTGGCTAATCTCGCCATGCAAGCGCGTGCTCACCAATGGACACAACCTATCTGGGCACCCGAACCTGGGATCCACATCACTGCTGGTCGCCATCCCGTCATCGAACCCATTGTGAAAGAACGTTTCATTCCTAACGATTTGCGACTGCAACCACAACACAATATGTTGTTGATCACCGGCCCGAATATGGGCGGTAAATCAACTTATATGCGCCAAACGGCCTTGATTGTATTATTGGCCCATATCGGCAGCTTTGTGCCAGCAACCCAAGCCCGTTTGGGACCAATTGATAAAATTTTTACCCGCATCGGTGCTGGCGACGATCTTGCGGCAGGCCAGTCTACCTTTATGGTTGAAATGGCTGAAACGGCGTATATTTTGCAAGAAGCCACACCATTGAGTTTGGTATTAATTGATGAAATAGGCCGTGGCACCAGTACTTATGATGGAATGGCTTTGGCCCACGCTTGTTGTGTGTATTTGGCAGAAACCATTCGGGCTTTGACGTTATTTTCCACCCATTATTTTGAACTCACCCAATTACCCATACTATATCCCCAAATTCGCAATATTCACTTGGCTGCTTCTTTAACAGCCGGTAAAATTGTATTTTTGTATCAGGTTGAACCCGGCGCAACCAATCGCAGTTATGGTTTGGAAGTTGCAGCGCTTGCAGGGATCCCCGATGCCGTATTGACCTTAGCCAAAACTCACTTAGGATCTCATCATGCCGTATACCCCCACTCTACGCTTGAAACGCCTGCGTAATACACCAGCCATTCGCGATATGGTGCGTGAAACGCGGCTGCATGTAGCCAAGATCATTGCTCCGTTGTTTATTCATGCTCAATTATCTGAAAAAAAAGCCATTGGCTCTATGCCAGGCCATTATCAATTGCGCCTGCAGGATTTGGACGCCGAAATTGCGGAATTAAGCCAATTAGGGATCCGAGCCGTTTTGTTATTTGGCATTCCTGCTTTCAAAGATGCGCAAGGTTCCGCGTGCCTGGCTGAGGATGGCATCATTCAACAAGCCATCCGCCACATCAAAACGATTCATCCTCAGATGACGGTCATTGCAGATCTGTGTTTATGTGAATATACCGATCATGGGCATTGCGGCATTTTAAACGGCCAACAGATTGATAATGATGCGACCCTCCTACAATTGGCCAAACAAGCAGTCAGCTTGGCTCAAGATGGAGCCGATTGGATTGCGCCAAGCGCAAATACAGATGGGATGGTCGGAGCCGTGCGCGAAGCCTTAGATGAAGCAGGATTTCAGCACGTTGCAATACTCTCGTATGCCGTAAAATACAGCTCGTGTTTGTATGGTCCCTTTCGCGAAGCAGCCCAAGGTGCACCGCAATTTGGTGATCGCAAGACGTATCAAATGGATCCGGCGAATGGTCAAGAAGCGCTGCGTGAAGCGGCACTCGATCTGCAAGAAGGGGCTGATTTACTCATGGTCAAGCCGGGGATGTTGTACTTAGATGTCATTTATCGCATCAAACAACAATTTCCCGAAGTGCCTCTGGCCGCCTATCAAGTGAGCGGCGAATTTGCGATGCTGAAAGCTGCTGCAGCCCAAGGCTTACTCAACGAACAAGAAGCCATGCTAGAAAGCATCACCGCCCTCCACCGAGCTGGCGCAGATCTAATCATCACTTATTTTGCAAAGGAGTTGGCCAGGGTTCTCCAGCAACGTTAAGCTTTTCAACCCAGGTCTATCCGTTCGTGCTGAGACGTTCTGAAACATAAGTTCCGATTAGATGATTAACGACTCTTTAACCTGAGCAGTCATTAAAGAGCTCAGCTCAGGTGTAGATTTTCTCGATTTTATTGCAATAAAAACCAACTGTAAATTTTATTTTCATTTTTTAGTGTTTACAATTTACTCACCATGAGGCATAATAACCCACAAAAATATTTGGAGTCATTATGTCATTAACCATCCTATTTCACGGAACCGGCGATACCCAATATAAAGATGATAGGGCTTATTTAGAAGCCAATCAGCTGGAGCCGATTGGTGAAGGTGCTCATACCCTAAGTTTTTTTGCAGATTGTATTGCAGAGCAAGCTGAACAAATTGCAGAACCGTTGTTTTCGCAAGTAACAGCGGCCAAATCAGATCCCTATTTATTAAAAATCAGCAACGAAGTCGTAATCATTCGAGGGGCAGATGACACCGGCACAGTAGTACATAATTTAATTGTTTCCGGTCTAATGGCGGCCTTGAATGGTATTATGCGCGGTGAACAGGAAATTAATTTCGTCGGGTTTAGTCGTGGCAGTGTGGAAGCAATCCATATGACTCATGAATTACAACGCATCAAGGATTATGTAAACCATTCAGATAGCGACTTATCCCCGCAAGCACTCTACTCTTTTATTTGTAACAAATGTTACAATCCTGGACGGCTGGCTCCATGGAGGACCAATCGAATTAATGATTTGTATAAAGATGCTTTGCAGGCGACGCTTGGCAATGAATCACATTTGCAAAACCTGATCCAAGGATTGCGTTCGGCCGATTTAAAACTGAATGGGAAACTCCTCGATCCCGTCCCTGGTTTGTGCGAAGGGACTACAATTCCTTCGTATATTCCATGGACCGCTCTGGCTCATCATACTGTGGTAGCGCCTATGGTCAATGAAGTAGATATTGCTTATATGGACAGTGAATTCTCAGTAGGGTTTAGAGCTGTCTGGGTTGAAGCAGCGCCCGAATCCACCACGCAAGTCAATCGGTACCATTTGCCAGGAGCGCATAGCACCGCCAATGGTAATCCAGTCAATCACAATCCCGCTCAAACTTTAGCTTTACCTACAGAACAGCGCTTTCCTTTCGAAAAATTGCGTTGCGTACAAAAATTATTTTTTTATAAATTACTACAATTTGCGTTGAGACATAATATCCCGCTGAAACCACCAGAGGGCGTAGCCGGACGTTATCTGAGCCCTGTTTTTGAACATTTCATGGCGCATCAGTTGGATATTCCTGCTCAAAATGAGTTTCTGAGAGCGCAATATAAAGAGATGGCAACGAATCTTGCTGATATTAGACTCACACGTCTAACTTGTTATATTCCAAAGATATTGGGCTTGGGGGGTACAGAGGATCAGAACGGCACAAGAATAATCATGACGCAAGCAGGGCCGCGCAGCATGGCAGAGCTCCATAATTATGATATCAATGGCGCAAGTTCATATGTAAATTTTGAGAGCTTTTCTTTGGATTTCATGACGCTGTTATTTCCTGAGCTGAGCACGCCGCCTTCGGAAAGTCCTAACCGTCCAATTAGCTATAGTGGAGTAGAACAGTTCGTACACGCTCGATACACCTCACCCTCTTTGGAAATGGACTGCGCTGCGTTAACAAACAAGATCAAAGCATTATTGAAGGCATGTCTGTCGCATCAATTAGAAGACGACTTAAACAAAATCCTGCTACAAGACACTTTGGATCATCCTGGTATTTTTGACCAATTAATTGAGTTGGTTCCACCCAAATTAGCCAATTCCTTCTATAGCTCCAATCTTACGCCAACCGATAGAGAGAAGGTTCAAGAAACTATTAACGGTATTTTTCGCTTCGAAATGTCAGAGCTGGGCGCAGAAGAACAAAGCGAGAAGCACAGAGCGTTGTTAAGAAAAAAACAAGCTTACATTAAGAAATTCCAAGAAAATATGCAGAAAGAAATAGCGAAACAAACGCATACATTTTTGGCTAATTTATTGGAGGATGCAGAACAATTTCAATGCCGCGCTTCGCAACCAATATTGGACACCGAGCTGTCTGAGCAAGTCCCTCCCTTTGATGCCACCGAATATCTTTCCCAGGCCGATCAATATTATCACGCGTTGATCACTCTGCAAGATAAAATGAGATTTTCTAGCACTTATCTAGCTCCTATCGATCGGGAGCGTTTGCAATATAAAATTGACGAAGCCGTCGCACAATTTCCAGCAATTTGCGAAAGAACATTACGAAAACACTCCATTGACATATCGGAAGCTCCGATCCTTGAATTTAGGGTAATGCAGCCATTAAAAGAAAGGTTACAAGACGAGGCAGCATTGCGCGATAACTTAGAAAGGAGAACACAAAGGATTGGAGCGCTAGAAAGTGATTTAGAAATTAGAACACAAAGGATTCGAGCGCTGGAAAATGATTTAGAAATTAGAACACAAAGGATTCGAGTGCTGGAAGGTGACTTAAAAAGTAGCGCTCAAAGGATTGAAGAGCAGGAAAGTGATTTAGAAAGTAATGCAAAAACGATTGGAGTGCTGGAAGGTGAATTAGAAAGTAGAGCACAAAGGATTGGCACGCTGGAAGGTGAATTAGAAAGTAGAGCACAAAGAATTGGCGTGCTGGAAGGTGAATTAGAAATTAGAGCGCAAAGGATTGGCACGCTGGAAGGTGAATTAGAAAGTAGAGCACAAAGAATTGGCGTGCTGGAAGGTGAATTAAAAAGTAGCGCACAAAGGATTGGCGTGCTGGAAGGTGAATTAGAAAGTAGAACACAAAGGATCGGAGTACTGGAAACAGAAAAAGCGACAGAAGCTGATCGACTGAGTAATACTAAGCTCACGGACGACAGGCTTACAACAGAGCATACAGCTCAAATAAGACAGCATGAAGCAGCTAATATGCAAAGTCAAAATGACATCGAAAGGTTAAACAATAGTTTGCAAGGCATTCGCGATACCCTGCGCTCGCATCAACAAAATGGCCACTATAGCGGTTTTACAGTCACGCTATTGGGCAGTCTATCCCTTATTTTAGGTGTCATCATTGCCGCTATTGCGACTCACTTTTTACTGCTAGGAACGGGTGGTTTGATGATACCCGCCGTAGGTTTAGGGTTAGTAGGCGCAGGGATGACCTTGTTTGGAATGTCTGCATTAAAAACAGGCGCTCAACAACAGCGAGAAGAGCAACTAAGCAACATCTTTTTTCCTGTATGACAGTAGCCTTGAAAAAAGAATGTCCTTCTCCCTTTGGGAGAAGGTGCCCAAAGGGCGGATGAGGGTTTTCAATAACAAAGTGCTACAGCGAAACCTTTTTTACAAACTGAGATTTTAATTTCATGGCGCCTATACCGTCAATTTTGCAGTCAATATCATGATCGCCATCAACCAATCGAATATTTTTGACTTTAGTACCGACTTTCACAACCAAAGAAGAGCCTTTTACATTTAAATCCTTTATTACTGTGATGGTATCACCGTTCTGTAACACAGAGCCATACGCATCTCTAATGACGTTACTATCACTGGACTCTGTTATGTCTTCTTGCGTCCATTCATGCGTACATTCGGGACAAATAAAACATACGCCATCTTTATAGGCATATTCCGAATTACATTTGGGGCATTTTGGCAGTGCATTCATAATTTTAATCCTATCTGTAGGTCCATCAGTTGAAAAGTTTTGTTGCAAAAATAACGGGCTGCTTTTTCAAGAATTATGCGTCTTTCGGTACTTTACGAACAAACACACCCTGAGTCCCGGTCCATAAGTATCGTGTCTTCATGAGACATTCCTCCCACTTTATAAAAGGGCGACACACTCGTTTTACTCTTAGGCTCGGGGACAATCTTCACAGGATTTAAAAACGCTTTCGAACTACATAATATACAATAATCAAAATTATATGCCCTATTACTTTTAATTTCACCTGTAAGAGATTGTTTGCGCGCATCATACTCCATGAAATGTTTTATACGCATAACGGTTTGAGGTATCTGAATCGACGTGCGTTCTATGAGGGATTCCATTTTAGAAGCTAATGCATGCTCCTCTATCAACAACGGCACATGAGGATGATCAGTTTGGCAACGCTGATACCAAGGATCGTAAAATAAACCTTGTGGTGCTTGCGGATGACCAAACCTAACAAAAACATGTGACCAGTGCCGCAGCTGGCAAACCTGTATTTCTATTTGTCTATAATGCTCATTTGCCAGCAACGCTCTCGATATAGAAAACACGACACACGCTAATCCTAAACAAGTCCCTGTTTTTCTCTCAAACACTGCTGCAGCTACTTGACTATAATGTTCTCGCACCTCATCAGGTGTGGCTATAGTAATTGGCCTGTCATAAGCACTAGGGGTTCGAGTCAATATAGGACCTTCTGTTGTATGCATTTGAGATAAAGTGGAACATAATAAACGCCCCTGTATATCTAACTCTGCGTCTATGGCATCTCTAGATTGGCTAGGAGTATTCAGCACCACGAACCCTTGCTCTTTTAATTCATTGTCTATCTCAATAGCAAATTGTCTTAACAAAGATTACATGGATGTCACATTTCGACCAGAAAAAAGTGAAAACATACGATAAGCCTCGACTAACTCAATTGCATCTCCGCCAATACTCGCTCAACCGTTGCGACAATGGTTTGGGTTCTGTGATCTAATTCGATATTCACCGAATCGCCCAGTCGTTTATGTCCAAAATTGGTGAGACGCAACGTTTCTGGAATCAAATGTAACGTAAAGAAACCTTTTGGCTCCGCCTGATCTACCGTCAGACTCGAGCCATCTACTGCGATGAATCCTTTCGTAAAAATATATTTCATCCATTCTGGAGGACATTGAATGATGAGATCCAAATTATTTTCTGTGGCCCGTACTGCATGGACTGTCCCCCGCCCAATCACGTGACCAGCTACTTCATGGCCCCCTACTTCGTCACCGTAATTTAAGCTGCGCTCGACGCTCACTTTAGATCCCAGCTGCAATTGCGGCAATGTGGTGCGATCTAAAGTATCTTGGATTGCATTGAATGTGACATCATGATCAATAATAGAAACTACGGTTTGACACACACCATCGATAGAGACGCTGGCACCCACCTTTAGTTTATCAAGTAACGCTGCATTGAATCGGACGGAATAAGTCATGAAACCTGGCTTTTTTTCTATCGAGGTCACCTCAAACAAACCGCTAGTAATGCCAGAATACATACTTTATCCCCTAACTAAAGAACGATGTCATGTCAGCGCAGATGAAAAACAGTACCGTATCAAGGATGGAGCTCAGCCTACGCGGGAATGACACAGCAGTTGAGCTGCCGATACAATGCTGCGTACCCTTCAACCATTTTTTGGCCGGTAAACAACGTTGCATGACGAACCTTGGCTGCTTGCCCCATCCTCTCAACCGTTTCAGGATGTTCCCAAAGATGTCCCATCGCCTCACGTAATGCATTCGCATCGTTTGGAGGCACAACCAGGCCCGTGGTCTGATGCTCATTCACATAAGAGGTGCCGGTACCTAATTCGGTTGAAATCATCGGTTTTCCCATCATGGCAGCCTCCAATAACGAAACCCCAAATGCTTCTGAACGGAAGTTAGAAGGAAAAACAAATGCCAAACACAAATGCAATAAAGCAATTTTGTCTTCTTCCGACACATTATTCAAAAAATGAACATTTTTTAAATTCCATTGCCGAACTTGATCGCGCAGTGCTTGTTCACAGGGCCCGTGGCCAATCAATAATAAGGGATAGTCCGTGCCACGTAATGCTTCTAATAATACCGACAAGCCTTTGTAATAACGCATTTGCCCGACAAATAAAAAAAAGCGCCCACTAAAACGCTGCTGCCAATACGCAACTCGCTCTGCAGACAGTGCTGGATAAGTAGCGCGATCAACCCCTAACGGAACCACCTCCGTTTTATCCCGATATACCTGCAGTATTGGACTACTGGCCAAATATTGCGGAGAAGTCGCTACAATCGTTTGCACTGATTGTAAAAACCGGCGCATCAAAGGCGTATACAGACGCAACCATAATTTCTGTCGAATGACATCAGAATGATACGTCACCAGACTCGGCTTACGAATTTTAGAATGCCAATGCATCAAATCAGCAAACGGCCACGGAAAATGATAATGGATCAGATCGAAATTTTTCACTAATTGCGGAAAATCACGCAGCATCTGCCAGGACATACTATTGGACGCTATCGTCAATTGCTGATGATAGCGCACATTTTTGATGCCTAAAAAACCCTGGATCACATCCGAAGGTTGCGGTGTCAGAGACAAAACCGTATGCTCAAACTCAGAGTCAGGAGAATTCGCGCATAGTTGCGCAATCGCTTGCTCAATGCCGCCCCTTGTATCATTAAGAAAAGTTTTATAAACATGTAAGATCTTCATAACCCGATCATAATCGCTCAAGTATCCTGACGCAAGGGATCCGAGTTGAAAGTCAAACCCCAACTCATCTCTAGCAAATTTTTTCCAGCACTTCTTGCACATACCGCACAGGATAAACCTCAATATCTTTACACTGTTTGGGCGCATTACCAAACGGCACAATTGCAGATTGAAATCCGTGTTTACTCGCTTCCCGTAACCGCTCTTGGCCACAGGGTACTGGCCTGATTTCACCCGCCAAACCAATTTCTCCAAAGATCACCGTTCTCGGATCAAAAACACGATTGCGAAAACTTGATACCATGGCTGCCAACACTGCCAAATCACAAGCCGTTTCCATGACTTTCACGCCACCTACCACCGATAAAAAAACATCCTGATCGTAGGTTGCAATACCGCCATGGCGATGCAATACCGCCAATAAAATCGCCAAACGATTGTGATCCAAACCTGCGGTCACTCGGCGGGGCTGTTGCCCATGTGCTTCATCCACTAAAGCTTGCACTTCTACCAACAGAGGCCGCGAGCCCTCCCACGTAACCATCACCGCAGATCCAGGCGTAGGCTCTGGTTGCTTAGATAAAAAAATGGCTGAAGGATTAGCAACTTCTTTTAATCCGCGATCGGTCATGGCAAACACACCTAATTCATTCACCGCACCAAAACGATTTTTAACCGCCCGGATCACTCGAAACCGGCTGTCTGACTGCCCTTCAAAATATAAAACACAATCCACCATATGCTCTAACACACGCGGACCAGCCAACGCACCTTCTTTGGTGACATGTCCCACCAAAAAAACTGCCGTGCCAGTCATTTTTGCGTAACGCACCAGCACTGCAGCTGATTCACGCACCTGGCTGACGCCACCTGGCGCCGAGCTCACCGTTTCAGTAAACAACGTTTGAATCGAATCAATGACCATTATACGCGGTTGTTCTTGCTTGGCATGCTGTAAAATGGTCTCAACTTGGGTTTCAGCCAGTAAGCGCAAGGCATCAATTGGTAATTGCAGACGTTGAGCGCGCAATGCTATTTGTTGCAACGATTCTTCACCTGTTACATATAACACTTTGTGTTGTGCAGACAAATTGGCCAAAGTTTGCAAAAGAACGGTCGATTTACCAATCCCGGGATCTCCCCCAATCAATACCACCGAACCATCCACCAGTCCGCCGCCCAACACACGATTCAATTCGGACAAACCGCAGTCCATACGCGCTTGATGATCAATCACCACATCAGTCAGCGCCATGACGGTCGAACGTTGATTTGCATAATTTGCAATACGTTGTGAAGTAGGTGCTTTCTGCTCTTCCAAAATCGTATTCCAAGCACCGCATTGTGTGCACAAACCAGACCATTGAGAAGAAACCGCGGCGCATTGGCTACAAGTAAAACAAGTTTTAACTTTCACGGTTTCTCCTTAGAAAATAATTTCGCGCTAGCTATCAATTATGGTTATAATTCCCGGATCTCATCAAACCAAGATTCTTATGACGAAGCCCGAGCATTTTGAGCAATCTATTACACAACTAGAAACCATTGTATCACGTTTGGAAAAAGGAGACTTACATCTAGAAGACGCTTTACTTCAATTCGAAAAAGGAATTCATTTGGCGCGAACCTGTCAGACTACGCTGCGCCAAGCGGAGCAAAAAATAGAATCATTATCCGCAAATATCAGCAAATCCGACGAGGCATCCACCCATGACTAATCCCAGTTTAGCGTCCTATCAAGAACGCCATGAGCTCGTCCTTCAAGATCTCCTACAACAGCAAACTATTCCAGCGCCCCAACTTCGAGAGGCAATGGCTTATGTCTTGTTTTCAGGTGGCAAACGTATCCGGCCCCTATTGGTCTATGCATGTGGAGAATTATTTGCTTTACCGTTAGCAAGTTTGGATATTATGGCTGCTGCCATTGAAATGATGCATACGTATTCTTTGGTCCATGATGATTTGCCCGCTATGGATAATGATGATTTGCGACGTGGCCGCCCCACTTGTCACCGCGCTTATGACGAAGCAACGGCTATTCTGGTCGGAGATGGTTTACAAGCCTGCTCGGTAGAAATGTTAACCCAGCATCTCCCTAAAACGCTGGATGCGCACCAAACCATCGCAATTATTCAAGAACTTGTGCAAGCCTGCGGTCCATCTGGGATGGTCAGTGGCCAAAGTTTGGATTTGTCTGCTCTCAAAGAGCCTGGCGTTTCTGCCGCGCATATAGAGAGCATTCATCAGCTCAAAACTGGGCGCTTGATTTTGGCATGTATCAATGTCGTTTTGGTAGCGGCAAAACCTTCTGCTAATGAAATCACATCTTTACGTCAATTTGGTCAACATTTGGGTATTTTATTTCAAATGCAGGATGATTATTTGGACCAGTTTGGAGCGCAAAACGCATTAGGTAAAGGTCGCTCTTCGGATTTGGCCAACCAAAAACAAACCTTTGCTAATGTATGCTCGCAATCCAAACTTGAAGAACTCATTATCGAACATATTCATCAAGCAAAACAGGCGCTCGCAGTGTTTCAAGAGCGTTCCGGAAGTTTGAAAGAATTGCTGACCAATATTCAAAATAGAATTTAAGGCCTATTGACAATTCAACTTCCGAAGCCCGGCGTCCCGAGGACCAGCCGCGGGACGTCGAACTCTGAATTGTCAACAAACCCTAAGGAACGGAACTGTGTTGTTTTTGACCCGTTCCTTAGCATAATTAAGGTATTAAACGATGGATGCTTCTTACGAATATACGCCAGTCAGAGAGTCTGACGCAGACTTTTTAGAACTGCTCACATTAATGTATACTACCGACAGCCCCTCTCAACAAAATTTTAGTAGAAGAAATAGTACTAGAAGAAGAAGTTTCAGTGAGTCTAATCTAGATATTTATGCAGTTTTTTGTGAACAGCATACATTGAAAAAAGGAAGAAGAAGTTCGTTGCTGCCATCTAACACCCCCATCCCTGTTTATCTAGGTTTAGATAACACAGTAGCGCAAGGTGCTTCTGAGCAAATAGCCATCACAGTCCCAGCAGGATCTCAACCTAGTTCAGAAGAAATAGCAACCACAATCCAATATGGACTACTGAATATCATTCGACCAACCTTTGAATCTGCGCCCCAACGTACCGCCGAACATACCTACACTGTGCGGTTAAACATGATTAATATGTACCTAAAATATGTCATTCAAGCACTGCTCTATTTTTTGGCGGCTATTCTGATCCTTACGATAGCAACCTGGTGCGCTAAATTTCTCGGCATCATGATGCTCCCGTTTACACTGACCTACGCACTGCATCTCGCTGCTCGCGAGATGCACCAACCTCATAACCACTTGCATGAAACCAATGCTCACCGAGATCGTTCTTTGATTGAAGGTCAAAATTGGGCAACCCCAATACATGGCCTCATCGATCGTACTGCCAATTATTCGGTAGGCTTTTTTTCAGGTATTACCTCTCGTTTGGCCAACTCTTCTATGTTTGATAAGCAAATAGCGCATATTCCGGATAATAATCCCAATTTGAGAACTTCAGCCCGTTAATAAGATGCAGATGAATCGCTATAGAACTAAGAAAAGTATTGACACCTACAGCATCCCTCTCGTATACTTCGCGCATCTGACAGTTTGGGGTTATAGCTCAGCTGGGAGAGCGCTTGCATGGCATGCAAGAGGTCGGCGGTTCGATCCCGCCTAGCTCCACCAACAGTAAGATCACAAATACTGTCATATTTCTTGCAACCAAGAACCAGAGAAGCCTATAATAGTTTCTCATCTAAGAAGCAAGTAGTTAAACCGTAGTCCCCATCGTCTAGAGGCCTAGGACACTGCCCTTTCACGGCGGCAACAGGGGTTCGAATCCCCTTGGGGACGCCATATTTTTGGCTCTTTGAGATAGTAAAACAAAACCCCTATTGTTTTATTTTATTTTTAAAATCACACTGCACTCCTCTATTTAAAATTCACCACCTTACAATCTTTCAAATATCGTTCTCGTATTAAACCCAAACAAGCGTTCATGCATTCTATAGGCATATTCATCTGTCATATTCGCAACATAATCACAGATCACACGTTGTGCGCTGGCCGTATCCTTAGCTTCTTGAAACAATAGCCGATTCTTGGCATCTAATAAGTTTTCTGGATTAGAACTGAATGCTTCGAACAAGCGTAAGACCACCTTCTGCCCTCCGTATTCAAACGTCCGCGCCGCTTGTGAGTCAATCACACAACGATAAATACAGGCTTTGCAATAATCCAAAAAAAGTTGGGCAACAGGATCTAATACCACATTGTGTTGGAGCATGGCTTGCTCAAACTCAGGCTCTACCATCGCAATATCTACTGCCGTAATAAAATAATTCACCATTTCGCCAATCGCTTCTTTACGCGTCGACAAAGAATAAGCAAACAAGGAATCGAGTAAGTGCGCGCTATGGGATACGCCCCACGGCGATTTAGCCAAAATCGCACGCAATTCGCTCGTATCAAATTGATCGCGTGCGATCAGGCGTAAATGGATGGCATCTTCTAAATCATGCACGCCATAAGCAATATCATCGGCGATATCCATAATTGAGCAATCGAAACTATGATAAGCTGTCAAACCATGATGCGCGCGATCCGGCGCAGAGCGCAGCGTTTGAAACCGATTTTGATCCGCGTCAGAAAAAGCTGCCAATATCCACTCAACCTCAGTTTGCTCCAAATCAAAATAAGCCTTGGGTGGCAACCAATCATTGATACGGAACGTTCTTTTGGGATCGATGGCTAAATTAGGCCAAGTTAAGGTCACCACTTTCGACCAAGGAACCGGGTATTTTAAAATCCCAAGCAATGAACGACGCGTTAAATCCAAACCATACTGACCATAACTGGTATCTACTTTGGTGAGTAAACGCAAAGTTTGAGCATTGCCTTCAAATCCCCCATACTCGCGCATCATATAATTTAATGCCACTTCCCCACCATGCCCAAAAGGGGGATGACCGATGTCGTGTAACAAACAAATCACTGAGATCAAATCATCATCGGGTAATAGTCTATTTAAAAGGTTATTCGGATGGGTCATACGTAAACTTCGAACAATACTTGTTCCAATGGAAGCAACTTCTAAAGAATGGGTCAAACGGGTACGATGAAAATCGCCTTCATCTGTCCCTAAAATTTGTGTTTTACGTTGCAAACGACGAAACGCAGGACAATGAATCACCCGAGTTCTGTCTCTTTCATAAGGGTTGCGATGATCAAGATGACCGCGTTGATGAGTATGGCCGGAGCGTCTATGAGTCCACATAAGTATTTTTTTTTGATATTTGCTTAAGTTTATTGCAAAAATGCAGATAATCATAGTAGGGAGGGAACTATCATGCGAACATTTGGCAAACAAAAAAGAGATAAAATGACCCCAAGCAACTATTTATTTATCAAAAAATCGCTCCACTTGGTAAGTTTTTGTTTTTGTGCACTCAGTCTTTCAGCATGTGTTATGGACGGGACCTCCACTTGGGATGGTACTGCGAATGATGGGTATTTTATGCCAGCTATGCCTGATGACTATAATAATCCGCCGATCTCTGTTCAAGAATACGATACGTCTTTTGACTCTTATCACAGCAATTCAGAAGCCAGTCAAACAGGAGTTTCCGTACCACGAAGCTACCATTTGGGTGGCATCACTAATACACCGCCTGTCGCAAAAGACGAGGACAAACAATGGGTTGCAAACCAAAACCCCGACGGCTACACCATCGAAATTCAAAAAGATGCCAAGCCATCGCAAGTAGCCAACACGTTACAAAAAATGCCTAAAAATGAGCGGAGTGTCGAGGTTCGATCGCATTCAGGTGCTTATTTAGGATTACATGGTAATTACTCAAACCGTGAAGCAGCAGAGGCACAATTAAATAGCCTGCCATCTGACGTCAAAGAGCAAGCGAAAATCAAAAAATGGCATTCGGTGCAAAACGAAGTCGATAATTAGGGGTTATTGACAATCCTGAGAAAAAAGGATTAAAAAGCCTTGGCAAAAATATCTTTACAGGTTAGAATGAGTTTCGAGTTCATTAAGGTAATAAAGAAATGTCAGATAAAGTTAAAGGTACAGTAAAATGGTTTAATGAAGCTAAAGGTTTTGGTTTCATTCAAGGTGATGACGATCAAAAAGATTATTTTGTTCATTTCAGTGCAATTCAAGGCAGTGGTTTCAAAACTCTGGCTGAAGGCGCTAAAGTAATGTTCAAAAAAGCACAAGGTCAAAAAGGTCCTCAAGCTGAAGAAGTCGAAGCAGCTTAATCCACTGTTGTTTTTGTGGAATAAAAAAACCCGGAGGTGTTATTTTCTCTGGGTTTTTTATTTGGGTACTGCATTTATGAAACGTATTGCCCCCCATTCACTGAAATATTAGCGCCAGTGATAAACGATGAAGCATCATCCGCTAAAAACGCCACTACTCTCGCTATCTCAGATGGCTCCCCCAATCTCCCTACTGGAATTTGAGAGATAATTTGTTCTCTCACATCTTCGCGAACTGCCATCACCATGGCCGTATTGATATACCCTGGGGAAATCGTATTCACCGTAATATGCTTGTTGGCAACTTCCTGAGCTAATGATTTGGTGAATCCATGCATACCAGCTTTCGCGGCTGCATAATTCACTTGGCCACGCTGCCCTTTTTGTGCATTGATAGAAGAAATATTAATAATTCGCCCATACGCATTTTGCAGCATAGAATCTAAAATAGGTTGGGTTAAATAAAACACACTATTCAGATTAACGCCAATGACTTGTTGCCAATCATTCAATGCCATTTTGTGACAGAGCTTGTCACGGGTTATCCCAGCATTATTGACTAAAATATCAATTTTTTCATACCGTTGTAGCAACTCTCCCACCGCAGTTTGACAAGAATGGGGATCAGCAATATCCATATAAATTTTATCAATATCAAATCCTTGAGTTTTCTGCTCCTCTTGCCAATGCTCAGCATGAGCATGATCGCCACTTTTATGATACGTCGTCACCACTTTAATCCCGCTACTGGCCAGTGCTTGGCATATCGCGGTGCCAATTCCACCCATACCTCCGGAGACCAAAGCAACTCGTTGAAAAGTATTCGTTTCTTTATTACTCATTATCATTGCTCCTAACAAGCGGGAATTCAAATTGTCTTGGTAGGTATAACGACTGAAATAGATAAATCTTTAGGATAATTGCACAAACGGATCAATTTTTTAGGGACGGTTGGCAATCGGCTTATTCCACAGAACTACGCAATTATCCAAAATGACCCTTGTGGGAAAGTAAACTCGACGACGGATTCCAATCAAGATCTTGGCTATCACCCTCATCTGAAATGCCGGAATCTAAAGCAGATATTTCTTCAACCTCTGCATTCAAATCTTGCAACATTTTGTCCAATTGATTCAATTCAGGATGCGCCAACTCATTCATTAATAAGGTAAAACGTATGTAGTTGAAAGTAAATTCGATATTCCAAACTAGAAAAATCCATTCCACAATGGTAGCTCCTAGCTTACCCAGCAACGCTGGATAAGGAATCGCAATGCCAAAAGACGCCAAGATTAAAGGAATCACCATCAGAAGAAGCATTTCGCCCAGTTTATAGAGAAGATTATATACAGACAATTTATGTGCATGAATATCCCGCAACATCTCCTGAGCAGTGCCTGTATGCAGTCCTTTGCTGCGATCAAATTTGAGAGGAATATAATATGTAAAATCAAACCAACGCAAATCCAATCCAACCGGAACGCCACAATAATAGTAAAATAACCTAGGACGTGTCATCAATTCATACACATCATTGGCCGAAATAATTTGCGCATTGGGATCAGGATTCGCAGTAATGCCAAGCAATTTACGGCGAATGCTATCGGTCATCTCCACATCCACCTTATTTTTTTTCTCATCCAAATAACACAGCTTGTCGCCCCCATCCCAAACAAAACTAGCAGGCTCATAATTATCCCATTGATTGGGATCCAACTCAGTTTGGTAAACACGATGGTGCTTGCGGAAATAATGTTTGGCTTCGGGTGAGTTTTTATCCCGAATCACATCCATCATCATTTGCATAATCTTTTGGCGCTTTGCGGGCGGAACCACCCCACGTGAATCAGGAAATGAGTGTAAGCGGTCTTTTGCGATCAGCTCAAGATGTTCGTGGATGTTACGACACCGCTCAATCAATCGGGTGTTTTCAGGCGTCTTTTCCATAGTTTCAAGGAGATCGACCAATTCATTGGACGTTTCAAAATAAGTCCTGTCCTCCAGCAAATGACGATATATTTTCATGTCAGACAGTAAAAGTTCTGGAATTTTTCTTGCAGATTCTGAATCCAAACAGATCACCACACCTTCGGAACCTAAGTCTTTCTGGCGCTGAGCGTGTTGTCCTAATTCATACCATTTTTTTGCATCGGGAATGTCATTCGCCTCATCGGGGCAAACTGCAGATTTTGCGCCACAAAACATCTGATAAAAATAGTAGGTTTGTATATCATCCATTGGAAACTGGGTTAATACCGGGGTATCATTAGAGCGATCTACATGCCAAAATTCAGAACTATCCGGATCGGAAGGATTATCAAAAAATACATAGGTATTCCGACCCCGCCCCATAAAATCTGCCATATTGGGTCTGGTATGAGTTTCACGCACTACGCGTGTGGTTTTACCTTGCAGCATTTCTTTGATTTGAATTAATCCCGCTATCCGATGTTGAAAGGCAAGAACGTGATCTTGGCCAAATAACGACAATGTACGTTGTAAAGAGAAAAAATATTCTTTGGTGTTTTTTAAAGTACTCTCTGCAAGTTTGATAATAGGATCTTGGGGTAATCCATCTGGAACGATAATTTGCATCATGTGGGAATCGACAGAAAACGCCGCACCAAACTCCGTAGAAGTGGTTTTATCCACGTCAAAATGATCTAGACCTTTCCCTTTTTTTACGTAGGGTAAAGCCCATTTTCCGCCTTTGACGGGCTTGATTTGATCCTCTGTTTTTGCCAGTAACTGTGTTGAAGGTATGCGAAAAACAGTGCCCGATGAGTTGATATATTTGAATTCTTTAGTATCTTTATCTAGAAAAAAACAATGTCGAGCATATTCGCAAAGATTAGCTTGTTGTTGATCTGATTCAGGATAATACAAAATTGGTTGCATTGCTTCGCTTAATTCCTGCATCATCGCTTCGTACTCATAGCGCGTGACAGCATCTGCATAGCGATAGAAGACATGCTGCTTCGTGCCATCATGATAAAAATGCTTTTGATGAGCCTGCTTCGCTAATTGATGATAATGATGTGTTTTTTGCTCTAAGGAAATAATTTGTGAGGTATTATTGATTAAAAGACCGTACAATTTGTTTTTTGCTGCAGACCATTCTGATTGATGATGCGACAGCATATCGTCCAAATGCCGCTTCTCTTGTTGACAAATCTCCTGTTGCAGCTTTGCTACAAACAATTTTTCCCATTCAGGATCCAATTTATTTTTGTGAGCAAAATCCGCAGCCCAACAATATATCAAATAATATCGTACCAACGCTGGCTCAGATAAATATTGGGCTAAATTTAGCTGGGGATCATTCGGATTTAACAATGCATAAAAGTTTTTTTCCGAACTATTTTCAACATAAGAAATAAATTTTTTTTTACCTTTACAGTGAAATTCACCAGTTTGAGCGTCATATTGATAGCGACTATTCAACGGTAAATTGTCAACAAAAGAGCGTGATATGGCAGAACGGTGCCCCCATAACCAGGACAGTTTATCTTCGAATTGCGCCAGACTTACAGGCACCTCTTTTTTAGGCATTTGGCTTCGCGTTCGCAGCGCTGGCTTTGACACAATCGGCTTGGACCTGTTTTATTTTGGCCATCAAATCATCATTTACTTTTTTCAATTGTGCTTGGCTTTGATCATTGACAGTTTTGATTGCCTTGTCCGAATCATCTTTGATTTGTTTTAATTGTATTTGGATTTTGGCATTCAAATCTTTCATTTGTTTGGCTTGAGTTTCTTGAATTCTTTGCAATAGCAGCGCAGTTTGCCCATGTTCCTGTGCTATCAGCTTTACCACATCGGCTTCTGCAAAACTGTTAGTGCTTACTATGCCTAACCCCATCGTTAACAAAATAAGTAATTTCTTAGCATGATTTCGCATATCCCTCTCCTATACTGCCAAAATACCAACCTTCCTTGTATTAACATTAGCAAGAACTTATGAATATCTCTAGTACCTCGTCAATAGATTTAATATTGACGAGGTACTAGAAGGCAACTTGATTTTGTCTAATCCACAGTGCTCATCTGAGACAACATCAACAGACCCTAGTGCTTTTTTGAGTAAACTGCTTTACACTCAGCCCCATGGAAGCCTAGAACCAACTCGCATGGACGATCTCTTGAACCCAACTGCTTTGCTGTTGGTCGAAAAAAACCTTTTATCTTTAGAGTGTGCTTACCAGTATCAGCGCGAAGCACAAACGCATGCCTATCGTTTATTACCCTATTTGATCTCTCAAGCCCATCTTTGTCCCAAATTAGTCTCTCAGTTATTAGCTGAACGTTTTGGTTTTCCCTGGATAGACCTTGAGCACTATGATCTGAAGCATGTGCCAAAATTATTGAATACTTCGACTCTCTTACGCCAGCATCACGTGTTACCTATTCAATACCAAGATCAACAAATCTCTCTTGCTGTAGACGATCCCAATCATCCGATTGCCCTCAAAGAAATTCAATTCTTAACTCAATGTCCCATCCTTTTGCACATTGCATCCAGTACCAAGCTGAATGCCATGATTGATGAATTACTTCGCGATACCGACCAACAGGGACTCACTCATTATTTAAAAACCCAACTCCCAAGCAATCAGGCCTTGTCCCTCACGCCAGAACAAATGGCAGATCCCCATGATGAGAAACCCATTGTGTCGTTTGTGCAACGTTTGTTGCAACAAGCTATTACACGTGGTGCCACCGATCTGCATTTTGAGCCCTACGCGGATTATTATCGCATTCGATATCGACTTGACGGTAAATTATATGAATTAGCACGCCCCGCATCCATACTGGCACCAAGACTAGCCTCTTATTTAAAAATCATGGCCGATCTGAATATTGCAGAACGACGCTTACCTCAAGATGGTCGTTTCAGTTTCGATGCCGCTCCTATTCAATGCACAGGCTTGCCTACAAAAATGACCAGCATCGATTGTCGTATCAATACTTGCCCGACTACGCAAGGAGAAAAAATTGCTATTCGCTTTTTAAATACTCATATGCCGCAATTTGATTTGGATCAATTAGGCTTATCAGAACGGGATAAAACCTGTCTTTTAGAAGCCATAAACCGTCCACATGGTCTTATTTTGGTAACAGGACCCACTGGTAGTGGAAAAACAGTCACCTTATATGCCACATTGAACCGCCTTAATAGCATCCACAAAAATATATCTACTGTCGAAGATCCCGTTGAAGTAAAGATTTCTGGCATCAATCAAGTCCAAATTAATCCTAAAATTGGCTTAAATTTTGCCGACGTTTTACGGGCTTTTTTACGTCAAGATCCGGATGTCATCATGCTCGGTGAAATTCGCGATTATGAAACTGCGGATATTGCCATGAAAGCTGCGCATACTGGGCATTTGGTATTAGCAACCCTCCATACCCAAAGCTGTATCCAAACCTTGCTACGTCTGAAACAATTAGGCATGGCTGCTTTTTTAATGTCGAATCTTACCCTGATCATGACCCAACGCTTGATTCGCGTTCTCTGCCCTTATTGCAAAATTTCAGCTCCTAACAACGGTTATCAGGCACAAGGGTGTCATCGCTGCCATCAAGGATATCAAGGGCGCAAAGCCATTTTTGAAATCATGCCCATATCGCAAAACATCCAAAATAGTATCTTGCAACCAAAATGGTGCCCTGCCGACCTTGCGGCACAAGCAGCTAAAGAAGGGATGGTGACGTTGCGTCAGGCTGGATTGGACCAAGTATCACAAGGAGTCACTACGCTTGAAGAAATTGATTCACTCATTTAAACAATCGCTCTTGCCATACCAATCCGAGAGAATGTTTCATTGGACAGGCTTGACCCCATTGGGTGAAATAAAATCAGGACACATAGCAGCACGAAACCGCAGTGCTGCGAAACAAAAATTACGCACCCAAACTATTATCATAAAAAAACTGTCTTCCTCATGGGTTTTCGGTCGTGCTTTACGGTCCGCCGATATCACTCACATGCTCCAACAATTATCCAGAATCATGCAGACGGGAATTTCCTTGATTCAAGCTTTGCAGGTCTTAATATCGTGTCAATCCCATCCCAAAATAGTCGCATTGTTGGCAAAAATACAATGGGAACTGGAATCAGGCGCAAGTTTTGCAGAAACATTGGCTCGCCACCCACGTTGGTTTGATCCTATGGTCTGTGCGTTTATTCATTTAGGCGAAAAAACTGGCGCAATCAGCACCATTATAGAACGAATTGCCAGTCATCAAAGCAAAAACCATGCCCTAAAACAACAATTTAAAACCTTGTTAATGTATCCTACTGTTGTGATCATGATGGCAGGGATAGTGACTGTGTATTTGTTGATCACAGTTGTGCCGCAGTTACAAATGTTCTTTCAACATGCTCACCAACCATTACCTTCGACTACGCTGTTACTTTTGACCTTTGCAACTTGGATCAAACACTATGGGATCTTAAGCTGCTGCATAGGCATAGCGAGCAGCCTCTACGTAAAAATCGCTTATCGTCATTTTCTGCATTTACAACATTGGGTAGACAGTTGCTTATTGGGTATCCCAGTGATCGGTCACGTATGCCGTGCCATGTATTTGGCGCGTGCATTTCATGCATTGGCCCTTGCGCAACAAGCTAGTCTTCCCTTGCCTGATGGATTACAATGGATTGCGCTGATTACCGGTAACCTATGTTACAAACAAGCTTTTTTAAAAATTCGAAGTGCTTTGCAACAAGGGGAAAGCCTGCGATCTGCTATTGTACAAACCAAACAATTTCCTGAATTGGTTGTGCAAATATTAAGTCTTGGAGAAGAGTCTGGCACCTTATCAGTTCTGCTCAGCGATCTTGCGCAATATTATACACAGACCGTTGAAGACAGCTTACAACGATTGAGTCGTTGCGTCGAACCCATATTAATGCTCTTACTGGGATTAATAATAGGCAGCTTAATTCTGTCTCTGTACTTACCAATGATCCAATTAGGAGCTGTGTTATGACATTCATTCAGGCCTTGATTCATGACTACCCCATACTCAGTATCTTGCTCTACAGCTTGGGGATATTGTTGGTTGGTTCCGTGATATCCATGCTTACCTACCGCTTACCCATCATGCTAGACCAGCCGCATACCTTGCGATTTAATTTGTTTTTCCCCAGATCACATTGCGTGCATTGCAAAAAAATAGTGCCTATCTATCATAATATTCCTTTACTGTCTTATGGATTACTGCGCGGTCGTTGCCATACTTGCCATCATCCCATTTCTTGGCGTTACCCCTGCATCGAAGCACTTACGTTGCTGTTTTCTTTAGGAGCTTTGTATGGTTTCGGTTGGCAATGGGTATTAATTGCCGTTTTGCCATTTCTTTGGATTTGTATCGCTTTGACCATGATTGATTTAGAGCATCAAATTTTACCCGATACGCTGACTTATAGCTTACTTTGGTTAGGATTATTGGTGAATACTCAAGCTATATTTTGTCCCCTTTCTTCGGCAGTATGGGGTGCGGTGATTGCTTATTTAAGTTTATGGCTGCTCATCAAAATCTTCTACCTGATCACGGGAAAAATCGGAATGGGGTATGGAGATTTTAAACTCTTAGCCGCATTCGGCGCTTGGTTCGGCTGGACAGCCCTTACGCCTATTTTATTAGTATCTTGCGTACTCGGGATTGGCATTGGGTCGCTTTATTTATGGAGCAACCACAAAAATCGCCATCATCCTATTCCATTTGGGCCGTACCTTTGTATGGCAGGTACTCTTTATTTATTTCACCCGATTTCTTTTTTGATATCACGATAAAAATTTTCATGTGATCCCAACTTTAATAAGATTAAGACAAGTTTATCCTCTTGATAATAATATCCAAGCAAATACTCTTGATTTGAAAGACTAAATTTGTGCACGCTTAAAAAATCCAAATCACCTTTCTTGCGTGTACCCAAATTTGGGTTTTCCAAAATTTTTTTTATTTCTTCATCAAGGCGTGCTTTGTGCTGTTTCGAGAGTTTTTTTACAGCTCTTTTAAAAAAATTAGATTGCTTAACTGCCAAAATCATAGTCATCGACCAATCCATTATCTACTTCTGCTTTAGCGAGTAAGACATCTCTAATAAACTCATAAGACAACTCTGGATTCTCTTCCGCAATCTTGCCTATTTTAGCCCAGTGTTCAATTTGCCCCGCTCCTGAACGTGACATCACCTCTCCAACTGCCTGAGCTCTTTTCACCAAATCACTAGATAATCTCACTGATTGAGCCATAATCACACCTTAAACGTTCACAATGACAATAATAGCATAAAGGCGCAAAAAATCGCAATATGCGACAAAGGGATTTTTTATGCGAGGGTAGCCATCATCTCACTCAGGATGACGTACTTCGGGTACGTCACTTTTTGCGATGCTGAAACAGTTCTGAGAAAAATGAGGATTGATTGATGCCTAATTCGGCAAAAATCTTTTGGACTCGATCCCATGAGTTCTCTTGTTCAATACTGGCCACAACCAAATCAAATCCGAGGTTTTTATCGACAGGAACGCCCCAACCATTGATATGACATAAGCCACGCACGCGTTTGGCTTTGATATGCTGATGCTTTTCAGCTGCCAATAAGAACCCATGTGCATCGTGATAGAGCATTTTGAGATAGGTCGCATTGGCGTCCGATGCAAACAAACCGCTGCCCTGCAGTTCTTCACGCATCCTTGCCTCTTCTAATAATTTTTGGCCCACAATAAACTGGGCTGGAGCATCATCCAATGCTGCGGCCGCACGATAACAAGCCAATGCTTGCTCACGAGCAAAAGGATGTTTTTTCTTGCCGAGCAAAGATTCATACAATTTGGCCAAGATAAAATATAGACCGATTTCTTTTTGTAATGCCTCAGTGGACGACGTGTGATTTAACCTCGCAGTACTTAATACTCTGAGTTGTTTTTGCAGTCTTTTAACTTTTAAGCGTTTGAACCAACCTATCATCAGCGCACCTATTTATTTAATTAGAAATGACCACGTGGAAAAATTGAGCCACAATAAAGATAATCAGAATAAGTAATACAATCTTAAAAATCAATTTACGCGACTCCGCACTCGAACTCTGTTTCTCAGAAGCCCCCTCTTGATTGTCACGTGGTACCGATCTCGAATTCTGGATGCCATAAATTTGTTTATCAATGCGATTCGATAAAACATCTGCAATCACAAACAAAATAACTGCGGGAAAATCCAATGCAAAGCATATGGCCCAGGCCACACCACTATGAGACAACGTATATTTATCTTGCAATCTAGCGCTAAACCCAATGATAAAATCAGGAACACTATATTGCCAATCAAAAAACAAATAAGGTAGTAGAAATAAGCTAAATGCAAACAAGCCGATACTAGCAAATAAACAAAACAAACCACTGATGTACGCTACATGATGTTGTTGATAACGATCAGGTTCCATCTAGATTGTTCACCGATTAGTTTGACTTATTTTCAACATAGCAGATCATTGACAGCCTGTCATCTATAGAAGGATTTTACACGGTTTTAAATGTGAAAAATTATATTGTAATCGATGCAGTGGGCAACATTTTTGACATTCTGAGATTTATCGGGCGATGTCATCCATAACAAACCATAAATATGGCGTTAATTAAGCACAGGTTGCTCAAGGAAATACTCCAAACTCATAAAAACAGTTAATTGGCAGTGTTCATTTTAGCTTCTTAATGATAAAATACAAGCCAAAACCCCCAGGGAATCTATGATGCACTCTTTTGAATTTGAATCTGCTTCTCAAGTAGAGCAAGCTAAGCTGTTTGACTTTATTTTGACACAAACCTCTCTCAATGGTCGAGCGCCTTATGATTTGATTGAGGGCGTGATCACACAATCCATTAATCAAGTGAAAGCATTGAATTTGAATGCAAAAATAGCCAACGTCGTGTTAAATATTGAAGGTCAATTGTGCTTTTTACAAATATATACAGAAAGAAAGAATGGTTTTGTAGCGACGCAAGCACAATTTGGTACCGATCCTACTGAATATATTGTTCAAATACGCTTTCCTTATGGTTTAGAAATTGGGATAGGTGAACGGCGTGTTTTGATTCCTAGTGGTGATTTTCAAAACGTGTTGCAGCCCTATCTGGCTGGGGAAGACCAGGTTCGAGATGATGTGACTTATGATACAAAGCGCGAAGAGTTGATCTTGGGTGACGGCGTTCGCGTAGATCAGAGAAATGACCAGGTTTTTTTCTATTGCGCAGGAACAGCAGAGCCTCAGCTTGTTATAGATTATCACGTCTATACAGGGTCTGGTTATGAAAGGCTTAGGGGAGACTTGAAAGAATATTGGAAATTGTCTGATTATGCTATGCGTTTGAAACTAGATGGACTATACCCAATATTTTATTCAAATGCGCTTGATCAGTCATCCGCTAGTTTGTTACGTACCCATGATTATCAAGGTTATACAGCACTACAGCTCCCGAGCGAGCAAGCTACACACCGTGATTATGGCGCCGTAGCTTTTGAGAGTGCAGATGCAAATTTTCCTCAGGCCGATGCTGATTTCAATTACGACGAATTCAATTGTGTGGTTCGTAAGCAACGTTATCGGGACTTAGCACGAAGAATGGACAATCAATTTAGAGGCAGTCTATTCGGACAACAATGCTTGCGTAATCAAGCGACCATGTCTGATGCTGGTGTTGGGTACGTTTTAAATCTGAGTATCATCAATGGTGTTACTTTGTTGCGTAATTATGGGTTGCCGGTGATACGATTACGCGCTTATCAGCTGGCATTGCTACAATGTTGCATCCAATTTTCCAAGCACGTGAGTGAGCAAACGTTATGCGGCTCATCTGGGTCGATAGATATGGGGGTTGGCGCAGGTAAAACTTTCTTTACCTATACTTTGTTACAAGAATTGAATGATGCCATTAAGCATCATCGTTTGGCATTACCGCCACCATATTGTATGGCGCCCAATGCAGCGGTTGCGGGAGTGACTGCCAAAACTATTAATCGTCAGGGAATTAAAACAGGTACAGCGGCAACCCTTATTACGCATGGCACGCATATCCCAACTTTAGAAACCTTAGAGGCATACAACAGAATATCTCAGCAAGCGATGATTTCAGGCAGGCAAGTGCATCATTATATGCATGTTGAACTGCAAAATCTTATCTTAAACCATTGTCGACAGCATAATTTGCATCCCTATACCACCATAAATTTGTTATATGGAACACAAGAATTCAAATTATTCAAAGAAAGTATTGATCCGAATCGTTTATTATTGATAGTGGAGGGGCAAAAAAGCTTGATGAGGCAAACCGGAATGCTTGGAATTGAAGCATTGAGGAATTTTTCAGAGCAATTGACCGCCATACAAAAAGGGTTGGAAGATGTACGAGCCAGAGTTGGGTTCGTATTTCCTTCTGCTGCACGTAGTTCGAGAATAGAGTCAATCCATTTCTCCTTGATTTATGATCAATCTATTCAATTTAATCCGAAGATTTATGATAAATCACACATATCACATGAAAATAGAGGTTATTTTTCAAAAAACACCATTAATTTCTTTCGAATCAACCAGTCTCAGTTTTATGATTTTCTCAAAGCCAAATATAAAAGTAATCGACGAAAAATCCGCGATACATTGGTCAAGATAGCTTGTCTTCACGATCTAGAAGCGGCTCTCTTGCTCGCTAATTCTGGAGGATTGGGAAATACTTACTCTGAAGAGGAAATGGAGCAGCAAATAAATCGTTTGTTACCCAAAGCCTATGCCGCATTGTATCAGTTGGTTCACAAGTCTACTCCACGAACTTTACTGGAGGATATGACTCTCCACCGATATTTAAATGAAATATTGGTTTCTCTCGATAGTTTATCGATCAAGCAATCACCGCTTTATAATAATAGGCTAGAAGCAGAAATCTTGGCTCATGTGCTGCATCAGCATTTGGAATTAATTAAAACCGTACAAAACTCGGTTGCAGAACAATTAGCAGCAATTCCTAATATTTCTATTCAAGATGCGAGAACTTTAGCACCGTACGATCTGTCACCGGAGGCTAATAGCCTTGATGTCGCGAATCAAATGGCAGGTGTTATGGCTTTGAGAGTATCGGATAATCCGGATTTAAGGCGATTGCAATTGACGCATATCCCGGTATTTACAGCAGAAGGTTTTGCTGCACACATTGAAGCATTAGCGGGTTTGGAGGGAGAGCCTGTTTTTACAGTTTCTGAGAGTTTGGGGCTTTACGGTATCCATGCTTGTGATCGCTTCATTACATCTCCAGAAATCGCAATTCGTCTGAAAGATCTGTTGCGAACCATCATGCTTGCTGATGAGGTTCATAAAGAAGAATTTAGGTTTTTGTTTGATGAATCAGATCACCTACATCAACGGATCTCCGCTGTGACGCAAAAATATTTGGGCCACCCATTCAGCCGCATTTTGCCCAATCGTATTGGCATGAGTGGTACGATCAATGAGGTTGCTCTTGAGGCCTTCCCAGGCAGATCTCTTTATACCTTATCGACTCAAAAAATGATTCAAAATAATTTAACCAAAAGAATCTTGATTGAGCGGATTAATCTGGATCCGACGGAACTAGGCAGACAAAATAGACTGTCAGTAGTTGCTGAAAAAATAGTCATGACTTATTTGCATGATGACAACAAAGTATCTTTTGTGTCTAGAGCTTTATTGTTTTCAAAAACACAGAATACAGCATTGAATACTGCCATTCAGGACGTTTTTCTTCAAATTTCTCAAAATAGTGACACAGAGTGTGTCCGTCAGTTGAGCCAAGCATTACCCAGTGGCGTTCCGCTTTCTGAGCAGCAAAGATTGGCTTTCAAAGACTATTTGTTTGCACTGTATCTCGAATATGTTTTATCCAAGAGTAATACTCCAAAAGAATGCTCTGATCTCATCGGTCTACAAAATAAATTATTTTATACTGAAACCGACCTCGGTCAATTATCGATGAGACGCCTTGTGGATATTCAAGCTTTACAAGAAGATGATATCGGTAGAACATTGTTATCATCACTGACGCATGTGAATCCAACTAGCTTGACACAAGCTGATGCACGACTCTTTATGCGCCAAAAAATGCCTAATGCAGCGCTGCAAGAAGCGATGGTTCAGATCATAAGTACGCATAAAAACAATGCTGCGGACTGTGTGAGAGCGATTGATACATTGAGTCGAACTGTGTCTTGCGAAGCATTGATTACCACAGATCGCCGAGTCTTAGAGTCGGGTACCGCCATGCTGATGCTAGGTACGGAAGATGAACGAACAGGTTATTCCCACGAGCCCGTGGGTATTATTTTGGATATTCCGTCCAATATCGATAATATGCTGCAATTAAATCGCCTGATAGCCAATCTGAGTACTCTAGAAACGGCGAGTTTATTATTTGATTCTTTACATCAATTAACTTTGGACACTTATTCCTATGATGAGAAAAACCAAGCAGGTGGGCGAGCTTTACGCACACCCATAGGTCGTGCTCGTCTTTTAGAGTATCCCTCTGACATAAGCGATTTTCTTGCTATAAATGCCAATAGCCACAGATTACCTTTACAGTTGCTGCGTGTTGAAACATCATTTGCAGACATTTTTGTAGCAGACGAACAATATGCTCAAGCAGCTCGAGCTTCTATTGAGTTTAATCGTACACTGATTCAACTGCTTCAAGAGAGTGGCGCTGAGTTTACTTTGGCGATGGCCATGCATGCGATACAACAGAAATTTTCTCGGAAATTATCAGATCGCATGACAGAAGATCAATATCGTAATTATATTGAACAACGATTACCTTTAGCTTGGGCAATGAAATATCAACCAGATTGTGCTGCTGCTTATTTTCGAACGCTCGAACAATCGGGGTTGCCAGAATTGCAGGGTGACTGGAGGATACCATTTATGGGAGCAGACGCTTTGTATCCGCCCGATGTAGCTGAGCATGTTTGGCCAAAAATTGTTATTGAAACAGGAGCTGAGCGATCAGGAAACAATACCCCCGCCCCTGCGCCGGTTCAACGAGTCGTGGAAGATGGGACGTCGAGAGATCATGATGCCTGGCGTTTGCGGGCAATTTGTGCTGTTTTTAGCGTCATGCTCACGATGATAGCCTTACTCTGCACAATAATCGCTCTTAGCGCTGCATTCAATGGTCTGTCAGTGGTTATGCTTGGATTCGGTACATTGACCGTTAAGACCAGTCCAATCATCTTAGGCCCTGTTGCAGCATTCAGCTCTGTTGCGAGCGCAGCCTCAGCTTATCGAACTGCTCCAAATGGATTTTTTGCCGCTTGTTCAAGAGTATCTAGAGAGGATGGGGCTGGGCATAGCGCGAGTTGCTTCAATATTATCTAGGCGGAATATCAGGTATGAACAAAGTTATACACGCTACTTTTACCCTGGAGCAGTTGCTTATATGAATTACCCTGTAGTAATCGATTGCTAGAAACATCATCTTCTACTAACATGAAGCTCATATATAATATAGAGAGCACAAAATGAATATTCTCATCGCGGGAGCTTCTGGCTTTATTGGTAAGGCACTAGTAGATGCTTTGAAACAGCACAATATAATCACCGTATTAGGCCGAAACGAAACGACACTACGGCAACTATTCCCTATTAATACCACATATTGTACTTGGGATACGTTGTCTCAACTGGATGCTCATAATTATGATGCAGTCATCAACCTGTGTGGATACAACATTGCAGCGCGAAGATGGACTGATATTGGCAAAAAGCAACTGATTGACTCACGGGTTACAACAAGCGAAATTTTAACCAATTGGATGATGCATCATAACGCTAAACCTCATTTTCTTTGCGCTAATGCCGTTGGAATTTACGGCCTACAAGAAAATGGAGACGAGACCACATTAGATGAAAATACAGTTATCGACACATCTAATCCCAAAGATTTTTTAAGTGAAATAGGCATCAAATGGCAAGCAGCTTTGCAACCTGCTATTGACTATGGCATACCTGTTACGACCACTCGTTTTGGCGTGGTTTTAAAAAAAAGCGACGGTATGTTAAAAAAACTTTATCCAAGTTTCTATTTGGGATTAGGCAGTATTATCGGTGATGGTGCTCAAATGCTATCTTGGATTCACATTGATGATTTGGTCAGTGCCATTTCATTCTTACTAAATAAACCTGAGCTAAGTGGCCCATTTAATGTAACTTCTCCACAACCTGTTTCTCAGGCTCAATTTGCACGGACATTAGCAAAAACGATGCATCGACCTTTAGTCTTTAAAATCCCTGCCTTTTTAATGCGATTATTATATGGAGAAATGGGAGAATGTCTACTACTCAAAGGTCAACGCGTCATACCAAAACGTCTACTAGATGCTGGATTCCAATTTCATTATCCTACACTTGAAAAAGCCCTTGAACATGAGTTTCAATAGTTCTAACAGCCATTAATTCAGCTGACTTTCATTATTGGATGCAATCAGTAAGTGTTGCGGCCCGCAACAGATAAATGCGCAGAACCTAAGGAATAGGCCTATTAATATTTAATTTTTGGAGAGCCAGCGCGCCTTGATATAAACCAGTTTGATTCAAACGGTCATTGTCTAAAGAGACCATAAGGTAGCCATTTAGTTGGCCGAATCTGTCTTTGCCATAACTGACCTTACATTGCAAAGTTCTGCGCAAAAAATCTGCAATTGGCTCTTGGACTTTTTTATCAACTAATACTGGTAATTCGCGCAACATAGGCAAATCGGCAGACATCGATACTTCACGCTTATCCAGATAAGTATCCAGCAATTTTAATAAAACTTGCGCGCGTTGCTGATATACGTCTTCCTGAAATGTATCCATTAACAAATCCCAAGGTTTTGTTGCACAAAATATACACCAAAATAATATAGACTATGTTGGCAAAATCTTAAGTGATTAAATTTAAACCAACCTCAGATTATCCAGTGATTGCTTCAAATCCGCAGTCCGCACCGCATCTAAATGCTGAATCGCAGCCAGATCTACGTCTCCACCGGCCGTATCACGCCAAGCCAGCCACCGCGCGATATAATCCCAACATTTATTCCCTTCGTTGGGCCCACGTACTACATAACATTTTCTCGAGCCTCTGCCTGCAAATACAATACCGAAATTGATTCCCAACCCAGATGCATCAGAGCTACCCAGTGGAAACCAAACTTCCTCTTGCTCAGTTTTGTAATTAAATATGGTCAAATTTTCAGGCAGATACTCTTCATCAAAGGTTGGTGTAGGATGAAATGCTCGGTCGATTCTACAATACTCATGTGCAACGTGCACAGGAACATCGCGCTGCGCTTGTCCAACCATCATCCAGGCCGACTCGATTGCTTTCCAATCGCTTGTAGTTAGCCACCGATCGTATCCTGCCACATACTGTTCTAATGCTTTAATAAATGGACCAAAATCAAAATGCTTTGAATGCTCAATCACTTGCCCATATTGCTCGTAACTCAAGCCTTCCTGCTCTATTGCTTGACAGCATTTCAGCATGTCAGCTTTGATGGCTGCAGTCATATGTGCTTCTAAAATACGGCAGGCATGCGTATCTTTGGCCCAATATGCATAGTCATAAGCGGTAATATTTTTAAACGTTCTACCGGAGTAATCAGTGACATCACTCCGTTGCAATAATAGATCAGGGTTTTTACTTAGCATCTGATTAGCAAGGTGTCTATGTCCATATGCAATCAATTTAAGTAAATCAAAATCCTGAACTTCTTTTTCAGCACTTCGAGCATTTTTAGGAGATGGCGCCTTTTGTTTCACAGATTTTGCCGCAGCAAGAGGCTTTGGAGTTCGCATAAGATACTCACTCATAAATGATGTATGATACCTAACACTATAGGCAAGCTAGGTCTTGACGTCAAACGCTTCTAAAATCTTTACAATAGGTGGCACTGCTGGTTGAATATCTAAGGCAGCGATGGCTGCAAAAATTTTCTCCCTCTTTCCCTGCACCGTTTGAATAGCTTGCGCCAAATTCTCAGGATTAAGATGCTCCTCTGTAATCACGTGACTGGCACCCAACTGTTCAAAATAATGAGCATTTTCAATTTGATCGCCACGGCTTTGGCGTTGCGGTAAGGGAATTAAAATGTGCGGCTTCGCCAAAACTAACAATTCATACAACGCATTGGCGCCAGCTCGAGAAACCACCCAATCACTCGCTGCAAACAAATCTGCAAGCTCTGCATGCGCATATTCTAATTGGAAATACCCTGCTTGTTGGCCCAAACTGGGCTCGGTTTTCCCTGGACCACAAATATGAATGATCTGCATAGTAGGCAGCAATAGGGGTAAAGCCTGACGAACGCAGAGATTAATCGCCTGCGCACCCGCACCGCCGCCTATCACTAATAAACAAGGTTTATCTGCTTGGAACCCACAAAACTGCAACCCTTTGGCGCGATCTCCTTGCAATAAGCTTTCTCGGATCGGCGTACCCGTGACGACTACTTTGGCCGGGTTTTTGAATTTGTCACGCGCGGCAGGGAACGTCACACAAATGGTATTGACAAAAGGGAAGCTCAAACGATTCGCCAAACCAACCGAAAAGTCAGATTCATGAGCCACAATAGGAATCCGTGCTAACCAAGCACCAATGACCACGGGTAATGCTACAAAACCCCCTTTTGAAAAAACAACCTCTGGCTTAATCCGCCGTAACAAAGCATAAGATTGCCAAATACCTCGCAACACACGCAAAGGATCGCGTACATTTTGCCAGCTAAAATAGCGGCGCAATTTACCCGACCGAATCGCATGATAAGGAATATGGGCTGATTCAATCATGGCACGCTCGACGCCTTTCTCTGATCCTATATATTCAATGGACCACCCTTGCGCTTGTAGCTCAGGAATCAAAGCCAAATTAGGCGTGACGTGACCCGCACTTCCGCCCCCTGTCATCACAATTTTTTTCATACTATTCTACCAATAAACTTAAATCGATTGCGCGCACTGACTTGGTCAATGCCCCGACTGAAATATAATCGACACCCGTCTCAGCCAATGCTCTAATAGTCGTTAGATCGACACTGCCCGAAACTTCCAAATCACAGATTTTTGGCTGATTAATCACCACAGCGTCTGCAATAGTAGGTAAGTCGAAATTATCTAATAAAATTCGATCAGGTTTACACGCCAAAGCCTCACGTAATTCCAAGATATTTTGAACTTCTACTTCCAAAAAAACCTGCGGATGTGCCTGACGTGCCATCCTAATTGCCGCTTGAATGGAACCACAAGCGGCAATATGATTTTCTTTGATGAGAAAAGCATCATACAACCCCATACGATGATTCATCCCACCCGCACAAGCAACCGCATATTTTTGTGCAGCACGCAACCCTGGCAACGTTTTTCGGGTATCTAAAAGACGAGTCGTAGTTCCTTTGAGTGCTTGAAGAAAAGCATGCGTTTGTGTCGCTGTCCCTGATAGGGTTTGCAAGAAATTCAAAGCAGACCTTTCACCGGATAAAATCGCGCGCGCGGGCCCTGTGACCCGACATAAGCTAGTTGGGCCTGGCAACCAAGCTCCTTCAGTTACCAACCATTGGCACTGTACTCTGTCATCAATTTGTTTAAATACTTCATTCACCCAGTTTTGACCACAGACCAGCATGGCTTCACGAGTGATGATCACCGCTTGGATCATTTGTGTGCTGGATAATAATGCAGCACTAATATCACCGGTGCCAATATCTTCAGCCAAAGCAGATTGCACGTCGTCTAAAATACTCATCACTAACACCTACGACCGTTTCTCTGATACTGCATTTTCATCCATACCGGAGTAATAAAAGTCGTCACCACGACCATCACAACCATCGCGGAAAACAAAGAATCTGGAATAATATGGAGACTCTTTCCTACCGATGCAAACACTAGGCCCACCTCACCGCGCGGAATCATCCCAATTCCTATCAACCATCGATCGTCATTTCGATTGCCGCCAAGCCCACTCAATAATTTTCCTATAATCGCAACAACCAATAAACACAACGAAAATAACAGTACTTGTTTGTCCAAAAACGTTTCTAACCGTACTTGGACTCCAATAAGCACAAAAAACAAAGGTGCAAACACTGCTTCAAAAGGAGCTAGCAAATTGCGAATACTTAAAGGATTTTTCACTTCGCGTTCGCGCGTCTCGAAAAAACCTTCGTGTAAAATAATACCTGCTATAAAAGCGCCAATGATGGTCGACATGTTCACTAAGGTCGCTAACCAAGAAAAACCCATGATAAAAATAAAACTGGTTAATAATTTTGCTTCCCAGGGATCGACGAAACTAATCCAAGCGACCATACGGTGCAATAATTTTGGACCCAACCAGAGTGACGCAGGAAAGAAGATCAATGCCATAAACACAATGCGTGTAATCATCACAGGATTCACTGAGCCTACTAAAACCATACTGCTCACAATGGCTAAAATGACCAAACCCAAAACATCATCCAACATTGCAGCACCCATAATGGTTTTTGCTTCACGGGTATTAAGTTTCTTCATATCATGGAGCACACGCGCCGTAATGCCTACACTGGTCGCCGATAAAGTTGCCGCAACAAATAACGCCGTACTAAACGGCGCGTCAGGAAGCATCCATCGAGTAACCAATAATCCCAAAATAATCGGCGCAATAACTCCAATCACAGCCACTAGGGTTGATTCTTTACCGGTTTTTTTCAAATCGTGGAGTGAACTTTCCAATCCCACCATAAATAATAAAAAAATAACCCCGTAGCGTGATAAAGCATCTACTACAAACGTCACTGCAATCCATTGCTGACCATTCTGACCAGACATTGCAGCCAACACTTGCTTGGCATACGCGGCATCAGGGATCAATTGGTGCACAGCATGCTTTAATGACATACCCTGTAACATCTGTTGAATCACGGAAAACACGGCAGCACTATCGCGTAGAATCACTATCAACTGAACATGGTACGCATAGCAAACATTGCCAACCACCACGCCCATTAACAGCTCACCCAAGACACCAGGTTGGCCTAAACTTTTGGCAATATAACGTCCTAAAATACCAAAAGACAGGAGGATCGTTCCCCAAAAAATGATGGCACTACTCGGATCACTATGTGACATAGGTGAGGTAGCCCAGGCATACGAGGAAAAAAAAACTAACAGCAATCCAATCCCAAGCATGCGTTTCATTATGAAGTAACCACCTTATTACCGGCGACCATTTTACCTAAAAAAATACAGGTATCTAAAACAGAATCAGGATTTAAAGACAAACTATCAATGCCCTCTTGCATCAACCATTGGGCAAAATCCGGATGATCCGAAGGACCTTGTCCACAAATTCCAATATATTTTCCTTGTGCTTTACACGCAGAAATAGCCATATGTAATAAAGCTTTCACGGCGGCATCACGTTCGTCAAATTGCGCTGCAATCAAAGCAGAGTCCCGATCAATCCCTAAGGTTAATTGGGTTAAATCGTTGGAACCTATCGAAAACCCATCAAAATAATGTAAAAATTCCTGCGCCAATAACGCATTGGCTGGAATTTCACACATCATAATGATCCGCAAACCATGCTCTCCGCGCACCAAACCTTCTTCTGCCAGCAGCTCAATCACTGCTTTGGCTTCTGAGACAGTCCGCACAAACGGGATCATGATTTCTACATTCGTGAGGCCCATATCTTCTCGCACTCGCTTCACAGCACGGCACTCTAAGGCAAAACACGCCATAAATTGCTTAGAGACATAACGAGATGCGCCACGAAATCCCAGCATGGGATTTTCTTCCAAAGGTTCATACAATTTACCACCAATCAAATTGGCATATTCGTTGGTTTTAAAGTCGGACAAGCGCACAATCACTGGCTGAGGTGCAAAAGCTGCCGCAATCGTGGCAATCCCCTCTTTCAAACGTTCGACATAATATTCTACTGGCGAGGCATACGCAGCAATTTTTTCTGTGATTACTTGCTTTAACTGCTGATCTTCTAAACTGTCATAATTGAGCAACGCTTGCGGATGAATTCCAATGGTATTAGAAATCAAAAACTCTAAACGCGCCAAACCCACTCCTGCATTCGGTATGGCTTGAAAAGCAAACGCACGCTCCGGATTTCCGACATTCAACATAATTTTGACTGGCAACGTGGGCATCGTTTCCATATTCAGGGAAAGCCGCTCAAATGGCAAGTTATCCGCATAAACAAAGCCCGTTTCACCTTCTGCGCAACTGACCGTAACCAACGCGCCATCGTGTAATGCTTCCGTCGCATTCCCACACCCTACCACGGCTGGAATCCCTAATTCACGTGCAATAATAGCCGCATGACAAGTCCGCCCTCCACGATTCGTGATTACCGCAGCCGCACGCTTCATCACTGGTTCCCAATCTGGATCAGTCATATCAGAGACCAAAACATCGCCTGCTTCTACTCGGTGAAGCTCTTGCAGATTGCGAATCACGCGTACCCGTCCTTGCCCAATTTTTTGACCAATACTGCGCCCTTCTGCTAAGACTGTTCCGCGTTGCTTTAAATGGTAACGTTCTAAAATTTGTTGCGGCGCACGACTGGTCACCGTTTCTGGACGTGCTTGCAAAATATACAAACGGCCATCCACGCCATCTTTCGCCCATTCAATATCCATGGGACGCTCATAGTGGGTTTCAATCATCACGGCTTGATGAGCCAACGCCTCCACCTCTGGCGTGGTCAAAGAAAATTGACGTTGTTGCTCCACAGGGACTTTCTCAGTTTTCACCGCATCTTGTTGACAATAAATCATCTTCAACGCTTTGGACCCTAAATTTCGACGAATTAATGCTGCATTGCCTGCTTTGAGCGCGGGTTTATAGACATAAAATTCATCAGGGTTTACTGCCCCTTGCACCACCATTTCGCCCAAACCATATGCAGAAGTAATCAACACGACTTGATCAAATCCTGTTTCGGTGTCGACTGTAAACATCACACCACTGGCTGCCAAATCCGAGCGCACCATCTGTTGGATCCCTGCTGATAAAGCAATGCCACGATGATCAAAGCCTTGATGGACACGATAGGCAATCGCTCGATCATTGAAAAGAGAAGCAAACACTTCTTTAATCGCTTTGAAAATCTCATCCAAACCGCTCACATTCAAAAAGGTTTCTTGTTGCCCAGCAAAGGAGGCATCAGGCAAATCTTCGGCCGTCGCAGAAGAGCGTACCGCTACCGAAAAATCTTTATGCCCAATATTTTTTTCTAAGGTTGCGTACGCGGTGCGTACATCAGTTTCGAACTCGCTGACAAACGGGGTTGCAACAATCCATTGGCGAATCATCTTGCCAACTTTAGCCAATTCCTGAACATCTTCGACATCCAATTGCTCTAAAGCTTGATAGATTTTTTTGTCCAGATCTTGTTGCGCTAGAAATACTCTGAATGCATCCGCTGTAGTGGCAAAACCTGCCGGAACCAAAATATCGGCTGCAGACAAATTCCGAATCATCTCGCCTAACGAAGCATTTTTACCCCCAACTTGGTGGATATCCTGCAATCCTACTTCCTGAAATTGAATGGTATTCACACAAGCCGGCATTCCAAACCTCTAAACAAGATAGTGATGCTCCATTGTACTGATTTTTTAGACGTTTAGAAAGCTAGAACCTACAGCCACCATTGAACATATGCTGAAAATATAGCCTCGTCTAATCTCGTTTGGCTTTTTCCATTTTTCTAATCCCGTTAATTTCGCGATCCAAGGTATAACTCAACACCGAACGAATCAAAACAATGGCAGCTACGATGCCAACAGAATAATAATCAGGAGCCGTGGTGGTGCCAATTAAATCTGCTGCAATAATGAACTCTAATCCGAGTGCTAGCACCAGTCCCAAATTCAAACGAATTTGATTGATATCCATTTTTTGTATTGGCCGATGTCCCACTGCATACACTAGATACTTTATAAGTGCTGTAATGACTCCGGCTGAAATAACCAGCGCGCCGCATAAAGAAATGCCGTGTTGGATGAATAATAGAATAGTGTGTAAAGTAAGTGGGTACATAGTCGCGCAAATCCTTTTTAATGGAAGTGAATGAGTAAAACTCACTCTAGCACGACTATTCTCTTTGCGTAAAACTAAGGTGGCCACCCAGCGCGAGAATACGTGTGGGCAGACATTCACCTATTTAATTAAGGTATGAAGAAAGCTACTTATTTAACTCGTTTACCTTTAGCATCAAAAGTTTCTACACTTAAAATTTTGTTACAGTCTTTGTTTGCATAAGTAACTTTTGCGATGATATAGCCTCTGTTGTTAGATAAGGCGCCTTCAATTGGGGTAGCTGCGATTTCCCAAAGACCGATGGTCGCAACATCTAAAGCAGCATGACCAGCGGATCGCACATAATTAAATCCTGATTTTCTGGCAACTGCACGGTATATTTCTACGTAATGGCCGTTTTTTTCCATATGGTGGTCAATAGCTTTCATTCCATGAGATACAAAACAGATCTTAGTGTCACAATGCTTGATATCGGATACGGCTATACCATCATTTTGCGCTGCGCGATATACAGAACAACCTGATAATATAAGAAGACAAAACAAAATACTGAGATTACGAATCATATTATTTACCTTGAAAGCAAAAACCGCAAATTCTAATAAATCTGCACCTACAGATCAAGTCGTATGTTTTCTCTGAATACGGGTAAAACAAGGTTACAGCCAATAGCATTAAATCAGAGCGGCCGAATGACGAATGGCTTATTTTCGGTATACTCTGATGTACCATAAGGACCAATATTTTTTCCAATTAATTTATAGTGTAGATAATCAATTAAATGCATAATGAGTCCAACTATGGTTCTCATATTATGTTTTTCAAATTGTATCCAGGTTCTTCTATTACCGTCCGCATCCACAGACACACCCATTAATACTTCACTAATCACCGGACCAGAAAAAGAGTATTGTGGTGCACAAGAATCATGAGATGACCAACGATTTTTTAGCGTTTGTTGAAAATTGGCGACCAATTCTTCATATAAACCACCATTGTCATGAAATTTAAAATGACCGCCTTTTAAGGCTTCCTCTATGGCTGCTTGTGTAAATTGATAATCTTTTCCGTACTCTATTCGTAATTTTCCGATAATCATTAGCATAAAATTAATTTCGGCATCTGAGCAAAACAATTCATGCTCATCGGTAATAAATTGGCGATTGATATACTCAACTGCATCCCCGTACTGCACTTTTAGATCCTTGAAAAACGAATTAATTCTAGACACAGTGTTTGTCCTCATTAAAGAAAATAATCCTATTACACCGGATTGTGATTTAAAAGCAAACAAAAAAATGCAGTGGCCTCATATTTTCAAACTATATCCATACCCTTCTGCAATAAATCATTCACAATTGATTTATCGACTACTGGTTTGGGATATGAATAAAAAAGTAAGCCACAAGTTACGAATGACAGTCCAGACACCACGCCAGCACCGAACGCAACTTTAGACGTTGCTGAGCCCAACGCCATGGTCACAACCATACTACTTGCAATGCTTGGGACACAGAGTACTAAAGCAATCATCAAAGATAGGCCACCCAACAGCATTAACCCATACATAAATTGCAAGTGGAAACTAGAAGATGGCGGCGTGTTGCCACCATGGGCCCATTTTTGCGGTATACCTCGAATCATTGGTTTTTCCGTAACCATTGAACCAGATATCCCTGGATTAAGTTGCAACATAGTCTGCGGCGGCGCCGAACTCTCAGAGTCAACATTTAACTGCAAATCAGAGTGTAAACCCGGATTTTCAATCCGAACAGTCTCGATAGAAGACGTAAAAATTTGTGCTGAGCTACTACTAGATGGCGTGATCGTATTAACTGCGCCAGAAGCAAACGAGTGACTGAGCTCAGAATGCACTGTTTCGAGCACTCTACGTCTCTCAGCAAGTTGTACTGTGTGATCAGTCTCTTGTGGCGGGACCATCGTTACAACGTCCTGAGCAGACGCGACTAAACTCTCCATAGACCCTGGTAGATCTTCGCTGATGGCATCGTCGTCATCCGTGTCACTATCAAAATTAATGAGCGCTTGTTGTTCAAGATCTTCTTCATTGGAAATCTCTGACCGTTCACGAGAAGTCTCCCCGCTTAAATGAGGAGGCGTAACAGCAGCGACATTAGACAATGAAACCAGCGCATAGTCATCCTCGTCCTCAACTGTAATGGCGTCACTCGACGGTACATCCCTCAGAGACCGATAAGGCTGAGATTTGTTATAATATAGCCGATCAATATGATGTTGAACGATCCTCTCGCTGTCTTGTGCCGTAAAATAAGTCAATTGTGTTTCTAATGAACGACCGCATGCCAACCCTTCAATATTTGCCGCAGTCCAAGGTCCACAGCGTATATCATCATGTTGAATCCCTTGATAGACAACATTCAATTTTTTGACAGGATGAGGCAAATCAAGCGCCTTCAACCCCGCATTTAAAAAATCTTGAATAGGCTGACAAATATACCAATAAGATACCAGCGTTGGCCTAGAATCAATTACCGTAGCGATTTGGGTACTGGGATCATAATGTAAGGTGACCCAATGCTTACGCGATGGTCCCCAAGATAAGAATGCACCACGCTCTTCGGCTAATGGAAATAAAAAGCATTTGGAAGGATGATCTACTAAATGCGGTTTGGCTTGTGCCAAGACTTGCGTAATAGTTTCCATACCCGTGCCTTCTGTATCGGAACAAGGCGGGAAAACAATAGCATGCTCACTTTCATAAAAATAAGGGCTCCGCACGCCTCCATTGGTAATAAAAGTACGGGGAAATAGGCGTAAAGAGGCAGCCAAAACCTTGCGCATTTGCTCTGATTTATAGCGAGAATTCAGTTGCGGATCGATATTTGCTTGCATAAGACACCTTGCTCATTCACCACATGACCATTATATCACACAAGTGCTTAATAAAAAATCAATATTTCCACCAGAAGCATTCGACGTTTTTCCTAAGTCCTGTTAAAATTGCACACATTTTCATGCAAAGTAAACGAGACGCATCTATGACTCTTTCCGCACTTAATGCAATCTGCCCGATTGACGGCCGTTATTTGAAAAAAACAATGGCACTCAGTTCTTTTTTTAGTGAATACGCTCTCATTTATTACCGACTCATGGTTGAGATTCGCTGGTTGGAATCTTTGGCTGCAAATAAAAATATTCCTGAAGTCCCTGCTTTGGATGATGCGTCGCGCGCATTTTTAAACAATATTCTCAAACAATTTGATGAGCATGAAGCCATGAAAGTCAAAGCGTTTGAAAAACAAACGAATCATGACGTCAAAGCGATCGAATATTATTTGAGAGAAAAATTAGAGCAATCCGTGCTGGTGCATGATTTGATCCCATTTATTCATTTTGCGTGTACGTCTGAAGACATCAATAATGTCGCCTACGCGTTGATGATTAAAGAAGCCATTGCCAACGTCATTCAACCTACTTTGGCAGAAATTGTCGGCGGTATCACGCTATTAGGCAAACAACATGGTGATTTACCTATGTTAGCCCGCACTCATGGTCAACCCGCTACCCCCACAACCATTGGGAAAGAACTAATCAACTATGCTGCGCGCTTAAAGCGCCCTTTGCAGCAATTAGTCGAAATTCTTATTGCTGCAAAATTTAATGGGGCGGTAGGCAATTATAATGCACATATCATTGCGTATCCCGAGATTGATTGGCGAAAACATTGCACGCAATTTATTACGTCATTGGGTCTGTCCTTCAGCCCTTATACGACGCAAATCGAGCCGCATGATGGCGTCGCTGAAGTGTCGCATTTGATGATCCGCATTAATACTATTCTGCTGGATTACGCATGTGATATCTGGCAGTACATTTCTTTGGGCTACTTTAAGCAAAAAACCATTGCAGAAGAAGTCGGATCCTCTACGATGCCACACAAAGTCAATCCGATTGATTTTGAAAATGCTGAAGGCAATTTGGGGTTGTCGAATGCCTTATTTAATCATTTTGCAGACAAACTGCCACGCTCGCGTCTACAACGTGATTTATCCGATTCTACCGTCATGCGTAATTTAGGCGTGGCTTTTTCATACGCACTTATAGCGTATCACGCTATTGCCCAAGGCAATGACAAACTGCAAATCAATCAACCCGCGTTGCAAGCAGATTTGGATGCAAATTGGAATGTGATTGCCGAAGCCATCCAAACGGTCATGCGGCGTTATCATATTCCTAATGCCTATGAACAAGTCAAAGATTTGACCCGCGGGCATGGCATTGATCAAGCGCGTTTAACTGAGTTCATTCAGCAATTAAACATTCCCGAAGATGCCAAACAACGTTTACTCCATCTTACCCCTGAGCAGTACACTGGTTTGGCTCAGGTTTTGGTCAAAGCCTTCTCATGAGCAGCATCCCTTCGCAACAAGGACAAGCTTTAGACTTTGATGTATTGGTCATTGGTTCCGGTTTGGCTGGATTGCACTATTGCGCGCAATTATTGCAACAGCGTCCGAAAATCAGAATCGCCATCCTCAGTAAAATTACTGCAGAAGAATGTAATAGCTGGTACGCTCAGGGCGGTATTGCCGCCGTTTCTCAAGAAATTGACTCGTTCGAATCACATATACACGACACGCTGCGCGCAGGAGATGGTTTGTGTTATCGTCCCGCCGTGGAAGCCATCATTCGCCACGGTCCCGCGGCCATTGCCCAACTCGAAGCGTATACGATTCCCTTCCAAAAAACAGCCGATGGCTATAATTTAGGTCAAGAAGGTGGCCATGCCCATCGCAGAATTTATCATTGTGGCGACCAAACTGGCGCAACGTTCATCACAGTGTTACTAGCCTTTCTCAAACAGCATCCGCAAGTCCAATTATTCGAAGATCATATCGCCGTCAATTTGATCACTCATTACCACCCGCATTGTGTGAATACCCAAGGAGAGGTATTGGGTGCCTATGTTTTAGAATCAAAAACACATAAAATTCACACTATTTTAGCGCAGTGCGTAGTCCTAGCCACCGGTGGTGCTGGCAAAACGTATCGGTATACGTCGAATCCTATGGTTGCCACTGGAGACGGGGTCGCTATGGCTTACCGTGCCGGCGCACGCGTTGGGAATATGGAGTTTTATCAGTTCCACCCGACTCTGTTGTACCATCACAGTATCCATAATTTTCTGATTTCTGAAGCAGTACGTGGAGAAGGCGGCCTATTATTGCATCCCGATACCTCAGAACGCTTTATGCAGCGCTATGCGCCTGAGCAACTCGAACTCGCAACTCGAGATGTGGTGGCTCGCGCTATTTTTAGTGAAATAGAACAAAGCGACCACAGTTTCGTTTATTTAGACATTCGCCATCAATCACGCTCATTTTTGCAAAAACGTTTTCCGCAGATTTTTCAGACCTTGCTGAGTATTGGTATCGATATGAGCCAAGATTTGATTCCTGTAGTGCCAGCAGCCCATTATCAATGCGGCGGTATTTTAACCGACATGCATGGCCGAACTGATTTGAAACGTTTGTATGCGATCGGCGAAGTAGCCTTTACGGGTTTGCATGGCGCGAATCGCCTGGCTTCCAATTCTTTGCTCGAAGCCGTTGTGATGGCCTCCTACGCTGCAAAGTCTTCTATCCAAGATATTACGACCCCCATCGACACTGCGTTTCAGATCCTCAATTGGCAATCGGGCAACGAAAACAATCCGCGCCGGGCCAGTCAAATTAATGCACATTGGCTAGGATTACGCGGCGAAATGACCTCGTATGCAGGGATAGTGAGGACCGAAGCTGGATTAGAAGATTTGTTGCGCTTGGTCACCAATCGCCGTGCTATCATCGAAGAGTATTATTGGAAACATCACATTACTCGAGATTTTATTGAGCTACGAAATATTATTTTAAATGCCGAGTTGATTGCGAACGCCGCCCTATCTCGACGCGAATCCCGAGGCGGCCATTACCGCGAAGATTTTCCGCACAAAACTAGCGAAGCTCGCGAAAGCATTTCCCAAATGACGGCCCCACTTCCCGCATTTTTTTCTTAGAGAGTGAGTATGTTTAAATCCAGTACCGAATACACACCGCAATCCTCAATGCACCGAATCACATCCGACATGACCATTTGTCAAAGTGATTACCCCTTAGATTGGTATCAACCTGAATTCATCCCCTATGCGGAAGCGTATCAAGCCCTACCCGACCGTAAATTGACGACCGTGTTAGCATGGATGACACCCTACATGCAGAAAGCCAAAGCGCATTTTGGTGATCAATTACTGTTATTAGCACATTACTATATGGGCGGCGATATTGTGCGGTTGGTTGAGCAATTCGGTGGACAAATTGGTGACTCGTATCAATTGGCTCTGATGGCAGCACGCCACCCAGAAAAATCCGTGATCATCGAATCAGCAGTCCATTTTATGGCTGAATCTATTCGCATTTTGGCTCACGACTCCCAACAAGTTTACATTACAAATCCCCGCTCAGGTTGTACCATGGAAATCTTAGCCAAAGATTTTATGGTAGCGCCCGCCATTGAAGATATGAACGCTCGTTATGGCGCAGATAACGTATTGCCAATTTGTTATATGAACACATCGGGACGAGTCAAGGCAATGACTGGCGCGCAAGGCGGCGCAGTCTGCACCAGCTCTAATGTCAAAAAAATTATGCTCTGGGCACTCAAACAAAAGAAAAAAATCTTATTCATCCCAGATATGCATATGGGTGAAAATGTGGCACATTGGCTGGGAATAAAAAATCTGGCTTATTGGCCAGGCGGAACTCAAGGTGCGCAATATAGCCTAGAACAACAAGACGCCGCTACCCTCGCGCAATTTGATCGCGCAGAATTGGTCTTATTTGGCAGCGAATGCGCAGTCCATACCCATTTTCAGGCCAGCATGTGTGAATACTGGGACACACAGGGGTTTACAACGATCGCCCATCCTGAATGTCGCCTAGAAGTGATTCGGACCGCACAACATGCAGGATCTACGGCATTTATTTGGGATTATGTGGTCCAAGATCGCGCTCAAACCAAACGCTACGCCATCGCCACCGAAAATCATATGGTGGAAAATTTAAAACAATATTGTATGCCATTAGGAATTCAAGTCGTCAATCTGGCTGAAGCACCTAAAAATGCGACCGACCTCGGCGTGGGCTGCGGCTGCGCCACCATGTCGCGGAATGATCCCCCTCATTTGATTGGTTTGGTCGATCTGCTCCGTCAGGGAAAAACCATGGACTATAACGAAATCCGCGCGGGCGATATGGTGTCTGAGTTCACTGGAATTCGCCAACGCCTCCAAGTCCAAGACCAAAACTGGGTCATCACGAATGCAAAAATAGCGTTGCAGAATATGATTAGGATCACAGAAAGCGATTAAGGAGCAGGTTGTTACTCTAATTTTGTCTTTTTCTGATATTCAACGAAGGGTAACGCGTAAGGAGGGCTCCCGTCGCGCGGATCTTGCGAGCACGATGGGATACCAGCAACGGCAGGACCCTACTACACGGAATCAAGTTTTGTACTCGGTCAGGTATGAGCTACCTGAGACAAAATTAAAAATCAGTGTAGGTTTATGTTGTAACAAAATAATTCTTTGTTATAATAGCGCCTTATCCCTGCCGGGGTGGCGGAATTGGTAGACGCGCCGGATTCAAAATCCGGTGATGGTGACATCGTGTCGGTTCGACTCCGACCCTCGGTACCATTGAGTAGTTTTATTATCATTACTCAATGACTCGCAACAGCAAACACGCACGGGCAATCTCTCTTAGGTAACATATCTAAAATCTTTGGCTTAGTTTCTCTGCGCGCTGCAGAATGGCTGCGCTAAATGGGCTAGCCGTTATATTATTTTGAATCTTGTTTAGGATATGGATGGTCTCATCGCGTACCAAAGCGATGGATAGATTAGCTTCTGCAGCCATTTGCTCGATATGACGAGGAAACAAATGCTCGAAATCATATTTACTCCCTATTTTCATCGCCATCTTAGTAGAAAGACTGGCATAGTGCACCGTTGAAATCATATCGTAAAAAGGCGTCAAACGTGTCTGTTTTCCTTGATACAACCAGGAAAAATTTTTGCCATGTGCATCATTGTTACCAATGATCAGATTAAACAAAACTCCGTGTAATAATGACTTGATATCGATAACCGGAAGACTGGATACTTGCCTTATTAGCTTAAAACAATCACTCAACCCAGGCCCCCCTTCCCGCTGATATTTCATTTCCGGGGTAATGCCCATGGCTTGGCAGAAATCCTCTTGATGTAAACGTTGAATGCCCTTATCAGTGCTAATCCGATCATAGCGCTTTACCAATAAATAAGACGTACCCTCTGTTTCCTGGATAGATGCTTCCACGGCATTTAAGCCAATTTTTCGAGCCAATTGCAAACAGAAACATTCATTTTCAATTAAGGAAGGAAAGTCACGATTGGTGGGTTTTAAAATATGGGTGCTGGGCGCCCCATCAATGGGAATCGCAATGTGCCCATCAACCATGGCAATCGCTAATTTATCCTGTGCCCCAGCCAAAGATAAGCGCACACCATCTTCTCCGGCTAACATCGGTTTTTGAACCATGGTTTGCAGGATGCTGGAGACGGCATTGTCATCAATAATACGATAACTGGGTTTTAAATCATTGAGAGCTGATGGTGCTGGTAATAAGCTGACAGCGCCAGCGCATTCACCCCCAATCGCGGATAATAAAGCAAAATCATTTTTTTCGCTAAAACCTAATTGCCGTGCAATCGATGCACGCAAATGCGCTTCGGGCAAAATTCCACTAAAAAAAGGACGACATTGCCGCGCTGTATAAGGTTTATCATCCAAAGGAAGAGACTGAGATAACAGTGGATTTTTTTTATCTTGCAGATAGTGCTCGTTATAAGCAAATAGCATGTCACCATGCATATCCATACTCAGTTGGCCAGTCAAAATTTGGTTTAGATAGACATCTAGTTTAGATATCGTCACTTTCTATCTCCGCATGAGTCAAATGGAGCTGAATGCCAAGTACTTGCAACACCTGCAATACCTTTCCAATTTGGCAAGTGGCTTTGCCTTTTTCCAATTCAATAATAAAACGTAATCCCGTGCCAGCCGTTAACGCTAAATCACTTTGAGTGACACCTAGTTTTTTACGAACTGTGCGGACGAGTTGTCCAATATCTTCAGTAAATTGAATCATTTGATGGCTTTATAAGTTCCCGTACGGGAAGTTTAGGCGTTATTTCAAGAAAAATCCACACAACATTCCCTTCCGGGAACAAATGCCTGATTTTTTGCATTTCAATACGAAATATTACCGATCGGGAACCACATTCCTGACAGTTTTAAACCAGCTTAATAGGGCGACGAATCACCATTTTACGCTGTAATACGCGCTTTTTAAGTAAATATGCGATTGCAGAATAGACACAAAAAACCATGGCCATGCCATAAAAAAGCATCGACTCAGGAACACCAGCTTGGTATAAGCCAATCCCAGACAACCCAATCAACAAAGCGATACCACTCAACAAAAAGGCTATTTGCTTAGGAGAACAATTCATTTGCAAACATATATGATGAATATGGCGTCTATCAGCTTGAAATGCTGGAACGCCACGCACTTTGCGATTGATCATCAAATGCAATGTGTCCATCAAGGGCAAAGCCACTAACCATAACATCAAGGCAGGTGGGTAACCATCTGGTCTCTGAGTCAAACGCACACACAACCATGCCAACAGCAATCCAATTAAAGTACTGCCCGCGTCACCTAAAAAAATCTTGTATTTTTCAGTGAGTTTCGATGGAAAATTGAATAATAAAAACGCTAACAATGCCCCCATAAAGGTAACAATAATCATCACTTCCATAGTCAAATTACTTTGCAGCGCTAAAAACAACATTAGACCTAGTTCCACCAAACTCACACAGGCGGTCAATCCATCCGCCCCATCCATCATATTCACAGCATTGATAATGCCAACCACCGCAAAACTGGTAAAAAACAAACAGCCCCACCCTAAAAAAATGACGCCCGCACCCAATAAATTTCCGAGCTGAACAATAGCCGTCTCACCAAACAAAGCTATCATCGTAATGACGACCAGATGCATAATAAATCGAGAACTGGCGCGCAGATGAAAGCGATCATCTATGCCAGAAATAATGCTTAAAACCACGCCTGCCAACCAAAATATACAAAAAGCTTTGCTATACATCATAGCGGGTAATAAGATGAGGCTAAACCCAAGAAAAATGGCTAAGCCACCGACCAATGGCACTGAACTGTTGTGCTTTTTACGCCCACCCGGATTATCTACCAAACCCAATTTAAAACTCAGAGGCCGAAATAAAAGCAATAATATGAGCGTGACAGCAAAACTCTTGAGCAACAGAAAAGGAAGCTGGTCTAATACGGTAATCGGCATTGGTTACACCTGAAGGTGAAAATTGAAACGTTGACGTCATAAACTTAGGAACGGGCAAGAAATAACTTCCCATTCTTGCGTCAAATATGAACAGAGACCTGACACGTTCCTTAGAAAAAAAATTATCTCATATTTGTCCAGAAAAACCCATGCTTCGAAGAAAACTCTTGCACAAAACGATACTGTTTGAGCGTCATGACTCCAGGCCGTATATGCGTATTTTTTTTATATAGAAACAATATTAAAAACATGGTGATTAATGTTTTTGTTTTTAGGATTTTTGAAGTACAATTGCCAACGCTTTATCAAGCGAACCTACTCATGTTCATTGAGTAGCCAAGGATGCCGATTTATTCGGAAATTCGCATTTTTAGAATTGGATTAAGCAACAAATCCTAGTAACTCCCAGGTACGTCATCCTGAACGCAGTGAAGGACCTCTTGAAGTTAGCACTATGCTTAATTTGGAGATCATTAACTGCGTTCAGTGATGACGTACTGGGGGGGTTACCAAAACTATATAATAATAAAAAAGGTAATATTTATGATTAATTCATCTGAAATGAGTATCGGTTTTCATGACGCATCCAGACAACGTGCACCGATTTCGCCTATAAGAATTGCTCCGAGCGTATCGGAACCCTCTTTTTTTAAACAATACATTTATTCGTGGATGGCTCTTGATGAGCTGATTAAAGTACTGAAAAAACAACCTCGCGATACATTTGATCCAGAGAATGATCGGTTGGAGCGGTTTTCCATACGGTTCGTTATTGATAAAATTGGCAATCCTTGGTTTGCTCTTGAAGGAGATGTGAGCGCAGTAACACCCGCTCATAGCCAAATGGTAGATCAAGATGTCGTACTGACAGCAGGAAATATTGTTCTTTCAGAAGATTATACAACTATCATTGAAATCACGAATAAAAGTGGACATTATCTTCCAGAATTTAAAACGTTGGTTTTTTTCATTAAAATGTTATTTGCTGTAGAAGCAGATCCTAGATTTTCCTTAAAAATCGCGCCGGAAATGACGATTGTCAGATATGAAAAACAATCTAGCTTTATTCCTGCTCCGATATCTCACATTACTTTATCAAAAGAAGCATTATATAGTTTATTGCCCATTGATTTTATGCCACAAATACAAGCTTATCCTTTTGCAAAGCTTCGTAAAGCTGAGGGCATACAGAGTATGTTTGATTCATATGAAGGTTATTTTAACCACAAAAATCCGAAACCAAGTGCACGCCATTCATTTCTGGATGAATTGATGCCGCCATCACCCGATTCAAGGATTAAGACGAAACCCCGCAGATCATTTCTGCCATTGGATGACAGTTCGAGTTCGTATCCACTCGCTGGTTTTGGTCTATTCGGATCGGCCTCAAGTACGCCTGAAAAAAGAAGCCTTGATGCGTCGACTCATAACGTGTTCGAGATGTGTCAGTTACTCGCCTCAAACCTGACACAAGGACATAGCACCTCGCCCCAAATATCGGCATCTGATAATACGCCATTCACGGGATCACCTAGTGATGAAAATAAAGTCAGATTGTTTTCTAAACAGAGAAAACTGGAAAATACGCTGTCTACAAAAGCGACATTGGTGCTATAGAGAAAAATGACGAGATCCCGCGGACATGCCGCGGGACGTAGTACTATTAGTGGGGCTTAGGGTTATTAAGAATAGAACATCGCATTAGACTTATTTACTCCGTTCCGTAGTTTTTCTTTGCTTCCATTTGTTCTGTTGCTCCATCCGTGGCTTTTTGATTGAGGGACTCGGAGAGTGCGATACGGGTACAGTATGATTGGGTTCAAAATCATCGATTTCCACTCGGTTAAGTCGATGCTTGAGAACCTTTTCAATATTGTGTAATTGCATAGATTCATCTGCAGATACTAATGAAATCGCCAAACCCTCATGTCCTGCGCGGCCTGTCCGACCAATTCGATGGACATAGTCTTCAGGGACTTGCGGCAAATCAAAATTAATCACCAAAGGTAATTGCTCAATATCAATGCCTCTGGCTGCAATATCAGTGGCCACTAACACAGAAACTTTACCGGATTTAAAATCATGCAACGCTTTCAATCGTTGGGGTTGACTTTTATTGCCATGAATCGCCAAAGCGCAAATATTAGCCGCGGCCAAACCTTTGACCAGTTTATTGGCGCCATGTTTGGTCCGCGAAAACACCAAAGTTTGTTGCCAATTTTTTTCTTGTAGCAAATGACACAATAAATCCGTTTTTCGTGCTTTATCCACAGGATGGACAATTTGCGTGACCTGGGCTGCGGCCGTATTCCGTACACCGACGGCAACTTCAACGGGATCTTTGAGCAACCCTTTGGTTAATTGGCGAATCGAATCCGAAAAAGTAGCAGAAAATAATAAATTTTGGCGGACACGCGGTAAATGTCCAATAATACGTTTGATATCGTGGATAAAGCCCATATCCAACATCCGATCCGCTTCGTCCAAAATCAAAGTTTCAATCTGGTCAAACCGAATGGCATTTTGCTGATACAGATCTAATAATCGACCCGGCGTAGCCACTAATATTTCAACCCCGCCACGTAAAATCATCATTTGAGGATTGATCTTGACCCCGCCATAAACCACCGCTGATCGCAACGGCAGGAATTCACTGTACTCCACAATCGAAGCGTGCACTTGCGCTGCCAACTCACGCGTCGGTGTCAGAATAAGCGCTAATGTATGATTACCCTTCGCTTTGGGCTTTTGCATCAGCCGCTGAATTAATGGCAACGCAAAGGCGCCAGTTTTTCCAGTACCCGTTTGCGCCGACGCTAAAACATCGTGACCTTTTAATATCACGGGAATAGCTTGCTGTTGAATAGGAGACGGGGATTCATATCCCTGCTTACGAATAGCTTGTAATAAAGGCTCGGCTAAACCGAGTTGTTCAAAATTCATATAAGGTGATCTCTATGGTAGGCCAAAGTGGCCAAATTAAAATTATTAGGACTTCGGGGTTTTCGTAAGTCCTGATTATAACAAATTGTTCAATAAATAACAATTTATGTTTTTTTGTATCAGGTTGTGTTATGAATCGCACACCAGAAATATGCTTGAAATAAACACAAATAGCACTATACTTAAACAGTAAACACTTTTTAAGGAGCAGTACATGAACAAATTAACCATCAAATCCAGTCTCATTATCGCATCATTGGGTATCATCATGTTGAATACTGACGTCTTTGCAAACCCTTGTATGGGTATTGCAGAAGCCTGTAAGCAAGAAGGGTATTCCAAGGGCGCACAAGCTCCCCACCGTTTGATATTAGACTGTGTAAAACCCGTGGTCGAGAACAAAAAAACCGTATCATACAATGCTACAGATGAAGAAAAGCAACAATGCGCACAGATGATAGCACAAAAAATGAAACAACAATAAAATCATCTATACTGCACGCAGTATAGATGATTTTTTCAAGCCCTGTTCGGGCTGAGAAGTCGCGCAGCCCGAACGGGACCTATCATGCAAGACATTTTTGTGTATAGACCAAAAGTCTACGCCACTGGAATCAACCCCGCTGTATAATCCTGTTTGGTAACCGAATGCTTCATCGCATGTTTCGCGAGTGTTTCCACAATACGCGAACCTGCCTTGCCATCCCCATAAGGACTCACTGATTGACTCATTTGCTGATAATGACTGGGATTCTTGAGTAAACGCGTGGTTTCAAACACGATCTTTTCTACCTCGGTGCCTACTAAAATCACTGTGCCCGCTTCTAACGCCTCAGGCCGTTCGGTTTTCTCACGCATCAGCAATACTGGTTTGCCCAAAGAAGGCGCCTCTTCTTGAATTCCGCCAGAATCGGTAATCACCAAGTAACAGGTCTGCATCAAATACACAAAGGCTAAATAATCAGTAGGATCAATTAAAAAAACAGTCTTAATCTCAGACAAATAGGCATGAACAACAGGCTGCACATTAGGATCCACCGAGTAAACAATATCTATTTCTGGAAATCTCTGCGCAATTGCACCTAATGCCTCACAAATATTTTGCAATCTCTGCGCCCCATTTGCGCACTGCGGTCCTGTGACCAATATCATTTTGCGTAATGGGTTAAGATAAGAAAATTGTTCGCGTAATTGTACTTGAAGCTCTGAATGCTGCCGAATATGGGTTAAGGTATCAAAGAGCGCATCCATGGCAGTGCTACCTGTCACATAAATCGCGTCACTCGCAATCCCTTCGCGCAACAAATTATGCCGGGCCGAAAACGTAGAAGCAAAATGCACATTTGCCAAATGCCCCACTAATTTTCTATTCGCCTCTTGAGAGCGAGACAAATAATGATCGCCAGCACGCAAACCAGCCTCTATATGTCCAATCGGGATCTGAAAATAATGAGCGGCTATCGCTGCAGTCAATGCTGTAACGGTATCGCCAACGACTAAAACATAATCAGGCCGATTTTTCTCAAAAAATTCGGTTAATATCAATAGTATTCTAGCCGTAAGTCGCGGAACATCTTGATTAGCAATCGTCATATTCCAGCGATGCTCGGGTTTGATATGATAGAGGTCTAATACTGATTGCATCTTATCTGGCTGCTGCTCTATCACCGCGATTTGATTATGAAACCGCGGGTCAAGCTCTAAGCATTTGATAACAGGCGCCATTTTTATGGCTTCAGGACAGGTGCCAAAAATACATAATGTATTTATCTTCATATGAAAATCCATTTTCAAATTAAATGCCCTTCTATAGGACAATAGCGAATAAGTTAAAATCAAGCAAGTATGTCTGAATGGCTATCCAAGTATTTCACAACTTATCCACAAGATATCCCCCTAGTTATTCTCTTGCTATATCTAAAAAAACACACTATATTGTGTTTAATAGCAATTATTTATCTATATGTAGTGTTTAGTGCTTACATACCTTTTTGGAGAAACCATGTCAACCATTTTAGAACCTGCGCCGATTACGGCCGTACCTGTGAACCAATTTGAACTCAATGCCAACGCGCCAGGTACTCTAAAAACCATCAAGCGAAATGGAAAAGTTGTTTCTTATGATGATAATAAAATATCAGTCGCGATCACCAAAGCTTTTATCGCTATCGAGGGCCCTAATGCCGTGGCTTCGAATCGCATTCGCGAACAAATCACCGCATTGACTCAGCAAATTACCAACGCATTCAGACGGCGCATGCCTTCTGGTGGTAGCATGCATATTGAAGATATTCAGGATCAAGTAGAATTGGCCTTGATGCGCAGTGGTCACAATAAAGTGGCCCGTTCTTATGTTTTATATCGCGAAGAGCGCCGTAAAGCGCGCGACTCTGCCAATCAAAAATTGGATAAAGATTCTTCCGTCAAATACGTTACTATGCCCGATGGCACAGTTCAGCCATTGGATCTGGCTCGACTAGACATTATCGTCAACGAAGCGTGTCGCGGTTTGGCAGAAGTCAAAGCAGAACCCATCATCAAAAATGCTTTGCGCAATTTATATCAACAAGCCAGCTTGGAGGATGTGCATAAAGTTTTGATTATGGCAGCACGTACCCTCATTGAAACAGAACCTAATTATACCTATGTGAGTGCCCGCTTATTGCTAGATAGTATGCGTACTGAAGCATTGACCCATTTATCGCTCCAAACCGAAGCGACTTTTGATGAAATGACGCAACTGTACCCTGCTTATTTCAAAAATTATATCGCCAATGGCATTGAGCAAGGTATTCTTGATCCCAAATTAGCTGAATTCGATCTCGATAAATTAGGTCAAGCTTTATTGCCATTACGGGATATGCAATTTACTTATTTGAGTTTACAAACCTTATATGATCGTTATTTTATTCATCAAAACGGCGTACGTTATGAGTTACCACAAGCATTTTTTATGCGGGTCGCCATGGGATTAGCAACCCGTGAACAGGATAAAAATGCAAGAGCCATTGAGTTTTATACATTATTATCCTCTTTCGATTATATGGCCTCTACCCCAACTTTATTTAATTCCGGAACCGTTCGTCCACAATTATCCAGTTGTTACCTCACCACTGTGCCTGATCATTTAGATGGTATTTACTCCGCTTTAAAAGACAATGCCTTATTGTCCAAATTTGCAGGCGGCTTAGGCAATGACTGGACACCTGTCCGCGCTATGGGTTCGCACATCAAAGGCACCAATGGTAAATCGCAAGGTGTGGTGCCCTTCCTCAATGTAGCCGATGCAACTGCAGTTGCCGTCAATCAGGGTGGCAAGCGCAAAGGTGCGGTATGTGCTTATTTAGAATGTTGGCATATGGATGTAGAAGAATTCCTAGAATTACGTAAAAACACAGGTGATGATCGCCGCCGTACCCATGACATGAATACGGCGCTGTGGATCCCAGATTTGTTTATGAAACGCGTATTTGCAGACGGCGATTGGACTTTGTTTTCGCCTAATGACGTGACCGATCTCCATGAATGCTACGGAAAACCATTTGAATCGGCTTATTTAGCTCATGAAGAAGCCGTACGTACAGGAAAAATCAAACATTATAAAACTCTTTCAGCTACCAAGCTCTGGCGCAAAATGCTGTCTATGTTGTTTGAAACTGGACATCCTTGGCTTACCTTCAAAGACGCGTGTAATCTACGTTCACCACAACAACACGCCGGAGTGATTCATAGCTCGAATCTATGTACTGAAATCACGCTCAATACGGCAGCTGATGAAATCGCAGTCTGTAATTTGGGGTCAGTGAATTTACCAGCGCATATTGTAGAAGGTCAATTAGACACGCAAAAACTACGTCGTACCATCACGACTGCCGTACGCATGCTGGATAATGTCATCGACATCAATTATTACTCCGTGCCACAAGCACGCAACTCTAACCTCAAACATCGACCAGTCGGTATGGGTTTGATGGGCTTTCAGGATGCACTGTATGCTTTAAAATTGGATTATGCATCTCCAGAGGCGGTAGAATTCGCAGATACTTCCATGGAGGTCATCTCTTATTATGCCATCGAAGCTTCTTCAGCGTTGGCAAAAGAGCGTGGTTTGTATCCCAGTTATGAAAACTCTTTATGGAGCAAAGGGATTCTACCGATTGATTCCATTAATATTTTACAACAAGCACGCGGCAAGTACCTTGAGCAAGACCGCAGTCAAAAATTAGATTGGGAAGCTTTACGCGTCGCAGTACGTACGCAAGGTATGCGTAATTCCAATGTGATGGCGATTGCCCCCACTGCAACGATTTCTAATATTTGTGGTGTCTCGCAATCGATTGAACCTACTTATCAAAATTTGTATGTCAAATCAAATTTGTCTGGGGAATTTACAGTGATCAATCCTTATTTGGTTGATGATCTGAAAGCGCTTAAGCTTTGGGATGAGGTCATGGTCAATGATCTCAAATATTTCGATGGCAGTGTCCAACCCATCAGTCGTATTCCGGAAGATCTCAAACGCCGGTATGCCACTGCATTTGAAATAGACCCAATGTGGTTAGTAGAATCCGGTTCACGTCGCCAAAAATGGATTGACCAAGCACAATCTTTGAATATCTATATGGCCAAGCCTTCCGGAAAAAAACTTGATGAATTGTATCGTCAAGCTTGGTTACGGGGCTTAAAAACCACCTACTATTTACGGAGTACTGGCGCATCCAACGCAGAAAAATCCACGATAACAGATGGCGCTTTAAATGCCGTGAAATCTGGGGCACCTGCAGAGCCTAAGTCTTGCTCTATTCTGGATCCAGACTGCGAAGCATGCCAATAAGCTCTTGTCATGCCTGCGCAGGCGGGAATCTATACATAAATTGGGCATTATGCCTATTTTGAGGATGGATTCCCACCTACCTGGGAATGACACAAACAATAAGAACATTAATATAAAAAAACAAAAAATTCAGGAGAAATTATGAGCGAAGCTGCCACTGCAGACCGACACACCACCCCCAATATGAGTGGCCTAGAAGCCATTGAAATGGGTGCAGACCGCATTCATGTGGATGACAAAAAAATCATCAACTGCCGTGCCGATCTCAACCAACTGGTCCCGTTTAAATATACATGGGCTTGGGACAAATATTTGACTGCTTGCGCTAATCACTGGATGCCGAATGAAATCAGCATGAGCTCTGATTTGGCTTTATGGCGTGATCCCAAAGGATTAAGCGAAGATGAGCGCTTGATTATTTTACGTAATTTAGGCTTTTTTTCTACAGCAGATTCTTTGGTGGCCAATAATCTGGTTTTAGCGGTCTATCGGCATATCACCAACCCAGAATGCCGCCAATATTTATTGCGCCAAGCATTCGAAGAAGCCCTGCATACCCATGCGTATCAATACATCATTGAAAGTCTAAGCTTAGATGAAGCGGCCGTATTTAATATGTATCGCGAAATTCCTTCTGTAGCCAGTAAAGCCTTGTGGGCGCTACCCTTTACGCAAAGCTTGTGTGATCCGACTTTCCAGACAGGTACACTGGAAAACGATCAGCGTCTGCTGCGTGACTTGATTGCCTTTTATGTGGTCTTTGAAGGTATTTTCTTTTATGTTGGCTTCACGCAAATTCTATCGATGGGTCGCCGGAATAAAATGGTGGGCACTTCAGAGCAGTTTCAATATATTTTGCGTGATGAATCGATGCACATGAATTTCGGTATCGATGTGATCAATCAAATTAAAATTGAAAACCCGCAGTTATGGACTAATGAATTCAAACAAGAAATCATTGCCTTAATTAAAGAAGGCGTAGCATTAGAATATCAATATGCGCACGATACCATGCCACATGGCATTTTAGGCATGAATGCAGAAATGTTTGAAGAGTACATTTATTTCATCGCTAACCGCCGCTTTAATCAAATTGGCCTACCCGAGCAATATCCTGGTGCTGAAAATCCTTTCCCCTGGATGAGCGAAATGCTGGATCTCAAAAAAGAAAAAAACTTCTTTGAAACCCGCGTCATTGAGTATCAAGCAGGTGGAACTCTAAGTTGGGAAGACGAGTAGTCTTCATCCTCATTACACAAAAGTTCCGCTTGCTTACGCGCGCGGAACTTTTAAATTTTGCGCACATGGTTGCATAAAATTTCCACTCACTAACAATCACAACTCAGATTAACAACACTGGCAAACCTCCCAGCCTATTCTATGCTTTACTTATAAGATAATAAGTTCTTACAAGGAAACTGCATATGCCTTGGACATTAATCGACAATGGCTCTTTTAATTGGATCTATTGCAATGGTGCCAAACAAGATGGTGATTTGGTATTAAAAATCACCCAAAAAAATAACACACCGCTAGAAACCAAAGCTGTAGATAGTATGGATAATTATGCACGCTCCGTGCGAATCTGGAATGAAATCAATCCTGATCTTGTTCCACCTGCTCGGATAGAAAAAACCATGATAAATGGCAGAGAAGAAATAGGCTGGGTATGTCCATTTATTACAGGAACAAAACCCTCCGATCAAGAGGTAAGTCGCGCATTAATTGATATTTTTAATCGAACTGGGCGCATCATTATCGATGCCACTGCAAAAAATAATTTCATCAAAACACCAGCAGGGAAAGTCGTTTGTATTGATATTGGGATGGCAGTCCAATTGGAAGCACGCGATGAAGCGTGTTTACTCGGTTTGCAACGCAGATCGAGTTTTTCCAGTCTGGATACTTGGCAGGAAATGTCTCATACATACACTAATTGGTTTGAAAACGAGCCTTATCACGCGCATGTGCCAGCAACTATTCAAACCGTCAAAACACTCTTATTCATTAAAGATCACAGACCAGATATCACAAATACTAATTTTTTAACTACCAACCCGCAAGCCATAGCTATTTTGGCCAACGCTTACGATATGGAGCATGTGCCCGATGCACGTTTTCCTAAGCCTACCACTCAAGATAGACACGACGCGGTATTTGTCGCTGAGCATCTACTAGCAACGGAACAAAGTTTGAACCTAGAAAGTATCAAACAGTATTGCAGAGAAAAATTAAGCCCAGTGATCACCCCACCCTCTACACCTAGGCAATCTCCCGACATCACGGCTTTCAATACTCACTATGCAATCGATTTATTGCGCCAAGTGAATCAATGCGAAACGATGGATGACATGCAACGTGTTTATGATATCATCAACGACATGGAGCAAATGTTAGACACAGAAACCAGTGCATTATCTCCTGTACCCATGCAACAAATAGCTGTCCGCCAAGTTAATGGCAGCCTTTTGACTGAGTTGGGAGAGGTCGATAATGTGAGTGTGTCAAAACATAATTGCTTACAAATTCTTACTCAATTTCTAGCGCAACATGGCAAAATGGACGCCGCTGAGTTAGCCACATTAAAAAACCAGTTTTCTAGCTCCCCCAAAGAAAAAGTACAGTATTATAAAAACCAAATTGGTAATCAAAAATTATCTGATCGTGAAAAAGAAGTCTTACAGTTAATTAAATGGATTGATAATGCAACCACTTTTGAGGAGATAGATGAATTCATTCTCAAATTCGAAGCATCCTTACCCCGACCAAGAGATCCCGCTACATTCAGCATTATGGACCGAATATATAACTGGTTCACCCCACCCACTCTTGAAGAGCGTTTAAGTCAAAGTTTGGTCCAATGTAAACTCGCAGTGGCCGCTGCAAAATCATATTTGGACAAACAACCGGATGTCCAAAACGATATTCATGGCCCAGATAGTGTGTAAATTTAGATCAAAAATGAGATGTTATTTCTGGTCGTTCACTTAGTTAATAAATCCTTAATATTCGACTCGTACAGTATTGCCTATACTGATAGTCAGGTTCGGAAGATATGGTAGTGCAGTATGAGTTATCCCAAGCAACAGCGAAGCAAGCGCCATTATTTAATTATGTAGATATCCACCATATTTTAACCAACAATTTGGGATTACGTCTTAGTCATCGCCATGGCGAAATCACAGAAGGTGGGTTTGGTGACTCGATTCCTTTGTCGCATTTGGGCGGTGCAAAAGAATCTATCCAATTCGTGACACTCAGTGCACTAATCCTGAGAAATCCTAATCTAGACCCTCTGATTCAGCAGCAACATCTCCAGACATTAACCCGGATTTTTGAGTCCTTCGCAGGTCACGACCACGAGAACTTTAAATATGCCCCGGCACTCATGCTGGTTTATGCCTCTTTATTAGAAATTAGCCAAATTCAACTCGATCCGAAACTTTTCGAACGTCGTTTACCCGAAAATGAAGAAACATTACTCATCAAAATCTATACAATGACCCAGAGCACTTTGTTCCCAATCTTCGTTTTTGATAGAGAATCTAATTACTATGCAGACTTACCCTCTTTGCGCCTGCATTTGACGAGTGATTTTAATCAATTATTAGAAAAACGCTTAGTCTTAAACTCAGTGTATTATTCAGCTGAGACCATGATTTATTTACTCATAACCAACGAACACCCACGTTTTGAAACCGCCTATGATTTGAGTCATTATCCTTTAGGAAAAGCAGGAAGTGCCGGATTTGCAAAAAAAGATATATTAAGTCATGCTATGGTTTCAGATGAGGCTCTATCCCTGCCACCTATATGGTTCTGGTTGAAACAGCAATGCGCATTGACAGCACCCAAATCACTACCCGCTAGCCTACCTGAGTTTGTAGCAGAAAAATCACCAACTTACGCGCAACAATGCATTAAATATTGTCAAGAAAACAAAGTCTATATGGCCGGCCTTCTAGGAGCTGGCTTATTTGCAGGCTACAAATTATACCAGTACACGAAAGATCTGCAAAACGACCACACCCCACAGCCCGGTTTATAAAACCGTAAACGCCTCCACAGCACGAGCGGATTGAGGGATATTCCTTTTTACAAAAACAAAGACGGTATCACACTAGGTAAATTCGGTAATTTAAACACCTCACCCATCGTCCCGAACAAAGACCACCTTTGATACGCAGAAGAAAGTTGAGGTGTTGTCATAACTGGACATAGCGATTCATGACTCTCAGCTGGAATTTGTGTCCCGGAATCGGGCAAACCTGTTGGTGCTATGCCTGTAGCCTTCGGCAATGCAAAAGGCGGGATCACATCATTCGGAAACCTATCCACAGGAGTTTGTTTCATCATTTCAGCATACATCTGATACACCACTGGCGCAACAAACAACGCAAGAAATGCACCAGTGACCCATAACAGGGTAAAACCAAACAATACATAATTAGCCACTAATAACAGTGCATACGTAAGGATAAGTTGGGTCAATTTTAAATTAAGTATCACCATCCATAATGGCTGCTGAGGCGCTGCAGGCGGTTCGATAGCTGATTTGCGTTGCAAATTTGCATCCAAAGCTTGCAAATCTTCGATGCGCAAAGTGAATTTATTTTTGATATTGCGATAAGCAAGTTGCGACTCTTGCGCGATCCGTTCATGATTGTCTTGGTAATCCCGCAATTCACGGATTGGCATTTGAATTTCCGCTGGCAGCGCATCAGTTTCTGTGCGCAACCATAGAGTTAGCTTAGAAAAATCAGCATCAGGAGGTAATTGATTTAAAAACTCATTAAATCTAGGATGCGCCAACACTTTGATGATGCCCAGTAATTGGGGCAAAGTACAATCTTTAAAAACTTCGGAAAATCCTGGCGGCAGCGCTTGAATCTTCTGCAGCATATCGGCATGCTCATCCGGATCCATCATCTGTTTGACCACATTCGATTGTAACAGCTCGATAAAAATCGTCATCATAATTTCAGGTCGTTTGAGCTCAGAAGCCGGTAAATGGCGATAAGGTTCTAAAGCTTTCATCAGATCAGGCAGCAATTGAAATACCGTCTCGCCCGTTTCAGGTGATTCAAACATTTTATTGACGAGTAATTGAATCGCTTTGTTTTTAAAGACCGGTGCAATGTCTTGCAAAAACTCATCAATCGTCATGGTTTTCAGATCCTTCTTGAACAGCACATCGACAAATTTAGCCAAATCAGCAAAGGCATCATCCAAGCCAATCAAGACCTGGACCATCGTAGAGTCTGAATCCGCAAACCAGCGTTTAACCATAGTTTTTAGCCACGATAGTACCGTAGGTAATACAAAACGAGTAATAATAAAGGGTATGGGGCCAGCAACAAACGCAGAACCGAAAGTAATCCACGCAAACGCTGAAAAGATCGTGCTAATTCTGCTCAACCAAGTTTGGATCCAAGGAGTGTTGAAATTAGGTAATGCCAAATCATCCCAACGCTTTTGCGCAATTTGAGTCTTCGTTTCTTCCAAATAATTTAATACAAAATCTTTGGATTGCTGAATGATATCAGTGCTGAAAATTTGGCCAATCATCGCGCCGACTGCTTTGACCACCCTATCATCCGAGCTATCTACAATACCTCGTTGTACATTCTCAACCGCACCATTCCACTCAAAATCTTGAATCATTTCTTTGATACGATCAATTTCAGCAACCACTTTGGGTATTTTCAAAATCTCTCGTCTTTCCAAAGTTTCCGCGGTTGCCACTCTAAGACTACATTCACCGTCAAAATAAGGTTGAAACTCAGAAAGCACATCTTCGCTTGCTGTCCAGAATTGCACCATGAGCTGATTCCCTGCCACACGCCAGCCACGAGATAATACATCGCTGACAGCAGATAAATCCTGCAACTTGAGTTGCTCGGGTAACGGTGCAGTTTGCAATGGATCTAAAGCAATCAATGGTTCAATCGCTTGAAAATTTTGCAAATCCTGATCGGCAATGAGTCGGTCTAACGCAGTTTGATACAAATCCACCAATTGACGCATAAACGTTTCTTTTTGCTCTGGATTCAAAGCAGCCTGCGTCCCTAAAAGTTGCGTATACAGTTTTTCAGATTGTTTATTAAAATCACGCAAAGCTTCCAAAAACGTTTTCTCAGCGATCAGCGTTGCATAGATGCCTTGTTGATCCGCCAAAATCCGATCAGCAGCTTGACGTAAATCCAGAAAATAGTTCGTGACGACGTGATAACGCATGACTTCTAAAAATCGAGTTTTTAAGCGTTCTTGTTGGCGGCTTAAACCAATGATACGCTGATGTGCTTTAAATCGCCCAGCAGGATCGGCAATATCTGCCGCAGCAGGATCCAAGTCTTCTGCGCAAATGATATGACAATATTGACCGGGCTTTCCATTGCGCGCAACTCGGCCTTCCAACTGAATCGCATCACTTTCAGTGATATCGGCGGCAGTATTTATCTCGCAGATCCCTTGCGCATATAGGGATTCAAAGTCAGTCCCACGAGTCAAACTCAGTGTCGTTATCGTGACGATATTGTCTTGACCAGCGCGCTCTACGATGTCTTTTTCTGAAAGCCCAGCATCTTCGTAACCGGTGTAGCTTTGCAATACCAAATCAGCGGCAGAAGTCTGAATATATTGCTGCAATTCAGCGACCGCTTTGGGAGAATCTGCAACCAGCAAAATAGGTTGCTCAGGTTTTTTAGCACGTTCTTCACGAATTCTTTCTAAGACCGTCGCATGCTGCGCAACACGAGTCTCAACAATAACTGTCCCCAGATTTTCACTCAGATCGAGATGAAAAACCGGGTAATAATAAGCTTGCAAACCATTTTCTTGAGAAAATTCGCGCAATTCAATCTTGGAACCTGGGGTACCCGTCCAACCAATCACCAAAGGATAATAATCAAAGAAATTCTTAGCACTGATAATCATTAACGTTTCGGTAATAGCATCTAGACTATATGCATGCGCACCCTTTGCAAGCTGTGCACTCATCATCGTATGCAATAATTGCTGCACCCCCTCGGAATAGCTCACTGAGGGTTCAGGACGTTTGGTCCCCACATTCAAAATAGGCGCGGCATATTGCTCCATTTTTTTCAGGTGCTGCCGAACAATCGACAAATAATCCACGCTGGCTTGGAGCGCTTCTGGCATCCGCGCAGAATTTAACAACATATTTAATGTTTCTTGCGGAATTTTTTCCACAAATTGCGTTAATTTTTTATCTGCATTCTTACGGCAGAAATAAGTCTTGAAATTATGGACGTCATCCAGTTCATCACAATTGTTCTGGAGGAAAATTTCCTCATCGCTCACAAACGCTAACAATTCACTGAATACCACCGACCAAGATTTCAAATCGGAGTAAATAGGATCTAAAACCCCTGCTAAACGATATTGAATCGTAGTCGTCAATACCGCATCAATTTCGTCACATAATAAGGCCACTCGCGTGGGAAGTGTTTTTTTCTTCAACGCCATATTGGCCCGGAAAAAACTAAAATTGGCCGGGGTTGAATGGTGAATACCACCTTCTGCATAAGCCGAACGCGGGCTATTCGGTAGGATGACCTCTTTTGCACAAGGCACGCCCAAATATTCATAATAAAGTTTGAATTTACGTAAAGCAGTATCTGCCAATGCGATGTTTTCCGTAGCAATTTCTACCGACCAACCTTCCGCGCATAACATCACGGCACAAACTTCGGAAATAATCGATTTTCCACCCCCAGTTTTGACTTCCTGGATCGTACAATCGCGATCATCCAACTCGTGCAAATCACATAAAATTTGCGTATTTTGTGGGAATTTTTTCGTTGTACGATAATGCGTTTCGCAAGACAACGCCAGCAACGTCAACCGATAAGCATGTTTTTTCTCGGCACTTAGCGTAGCATCACGCAATTTGGCGCTTACTAGTTGATACACTGCTTTACACTGTTCTTCGTCCAATTGATGGATTGTAAGCGGCTGGTCTTCTCCTTGCTCACTCTTCGCAATCAACACCGGATTTTTCAACATATAAGACATCATGATCTGATAGTCTGCGAGCAATTTAGCTTGATCTTCTGCGGCTAGAAGCTCATCTTCATCCCCCTCTCTGATTGATTTTTTGCGAATTTTTGCTATTTTTTCCGCAACATCTTGCGGGTCATAGGCAAAGCGCTCTAAATTCGCAGCATACAAATCTTGTTCTAAGCGCTGCATTTCTTGCTTAAGATTGGGACTATGTAATATGGTTCGGATGCGATCCGCGTCAATTTCATATAATGACGTTAAGCGTGCCAATAATAACAAAGCAGATTGGGGATGCGTGTTACATTGCGTTAAGATTTGAACCATCGTCACAGCAGAATTGGGCTCGTAAATATGCAAGGCTAATTGAGATAATGCGGCAGATTGCTCCAAATCATAGGGACGAAGGAGCGCATAAACATCAGAAAAATCCGTTTGAGGCTCATCCCGCCAAATAGCTGACAACAGTGACAAATCCACAGCCTTATCCGCCAGCACAGCCGCCAAACCTTGTAATTGTTGGGCCGAAAGAGGATGTACTAAGAAAAAAGGAAGCGCGTCTTGTTGCCAAGGACAATGCAATAATAAGGTTTTCAGCGTTTTAGCTGCCTCTGACGCTTCCACATGGACTAATTGTTGCGACAGATACAAAAGACGCAGAAGCCATTCTGGCTTGGCAGAGGTCATATACGCCGTACACAAAACTGGCAATAGTTCTTGAAAATGCGTCTGAGAGGCCAGTAAATCCGGAACATACGGCAATGATGCGAGGAAGGTCTGCATCAGTTTCGATTGATATTGTTCTGAATTGCGCTGTTGCATAATCAAGTGCAGAATTTGCAAACCTGTTTTTAAATTCCTATGTTGATCCAACAGCTCTCTGACCGGTTCTGACAAGAGCTCATAATCTTCTTCCAAAGCCCATTCGCTAAAATCAGTCACCAAAGTTTCTAAATCAACCAAATTAGCGATAAATTGATCAATACTCATCTGGGGAAGAAAATGTTTTAGCCAGTAAAATAAAACTTCTTTTTTTGATCTCAATATCTGTTGGTCAGGAACGTGGTTTCGATTGTTGGCTGTCGCCGCAAAAGTTTCTCTAATTTTTGCAACGACCAAGCCATTTAAAATTTGCGGATAGCTATTAAAAATATGCGCCGACTTCTGCAGTTCATCTTGATGAACCAAGAAAAATTTCGCCAAACTCTGCATCGCAAATTTCTTCTTAAATACCGCTGGAAGCGTTGCAAAACTAGGAACCAGACTCAAACCCAACCAAGACAAGCCCTTTTCTACCGAGGATTCCTCTGGACGAGATTTATTATAAAAACTCCATAAACTGTAATGATTGTTTTCGGATTTTTCTAATTTTATCGCCTGCAACCCCAGACAAAAATCTTGCACGCAGATCAAAATAATTTCATGAAACTCGTCTTTAATCTTAGCATGCATAATTTGGGTAGGATCTTGTTTGATCATAGCTTGCGTTCTTTCTGGTAAATAATCGTTATTAGGTGGGATATAGTCTTTTCGCAAAAGATAATTCACAAAATCTTGATATAACGTTTTGCTATCGATGTGTTGCGTGTAATGGGCCCCAGTTTTGGTTAATACAAAATAGCCCCATAACATGTGCCTAAAATAAACATAAATTGGATCAGTTTGCTGATTCTTAAACTGATGTAATTGTCGATAAAAATCAATCGGCTCTCGTAGCGTTTGACAACCTAAATAACGAAATACTTTGATGCGAAATGTGTCATAAACAACATCCTCCACAATGCATTGCTCATTCAACAGCGTTTTTAAATCTTGGGCAGAGAACTGATACGAGGTTTTATAACAATCGGCAAAATGATAGGTATCCCCTGTTTCACACATCAATCTTAATTGCCTGATGTCTATGGCCATTTCTTTGGTAACGACGCCAAAATCATTGTTGCAACCCGCATGCACAGCGTCGGGAACTAATAAGGACACGTCTTCCCATTCTCTCAATTGCTCTGTCAACGTATCACGTCGAATAGCATTTGCGATCATGTTCTCGCAACCATCCAAAATAGTCATAACTTGGCAAACGGGTGCTATCACCAAACCTCGTTGGGGGCAAATGACTTTATCGACAAATAATTGCATACCGTGGTCGGCGGCCTCGCGCTCACCTTTGTAATATCGGTACATTTTGGCATCGACTCGATGCCAAAATTTTTGCAAGGTTTTTAAATCAATCGGTCGTATATCAATCGCGTTTTTGCTAGTGTAGAGCAAAAAATGATGGGCAAATGTTTCAAATGGTGGCCATTCTGCTGGATCAAGACCAATCGGTGTTCTTTGAGCTACTGTCACAAATAAATGCTGAGGTAAATCCCCCGCCACCCCATTAGATACGTGAGATGAATTATCCTGAATTTTTTCAACAATAGTCTGCAAACGGCCATGCTTTTGCTGCAATAAATCCGCAACAACGTCAACGGTGAGCGCATAGTCAAAATAAATTCTACGGAAATTTTCCAACAAGGCACGCTGCTCCAATGCAGTAAGTAACAACAAAAATTGTTCTGCATGATGGCGATAGCCTGTCACAATCGGATATAAGATAATTTTACAATGATCGCGGGTCAAAGTTGGAAACGATTCTAAAAATCTAGTAAAAATAGAGAAATCAGCACTGGGGCAATGGAGACAAAATAAAACCCGCAGATAACGGCGAAAACGCGCTTCATCATTCAGTGTTGTTGGACAGGAAGGGTGAAAGACTGTCAACAAATCTTTTAGCGTCTGTCGCACAGTGTTATGAAACCTGGGCTCACCCCAATCCTCTTCGCGCAACAAAGCAGCCGCTTGAATAACAGGCTGAAACTGATCCGGCCCTGCCGCGGACAGCGTACTAAGATGCGAAATATGAGCTGGTGTACTGTGGTGAAACACGCCTGAATAGCCTATCAAAGTAGGAAAGCAATACAACGGCGACATCATGAGGGAATAAAAACCCTCCTCAAGCACCAAAGAGTCTCCATCCAAACCATCTACTATTTGCTCAATTTTACCTAACAAATGCTCAGCAATTCTAGCATCCATTTGGACAAAAGAGTGCTTTCCCAATCCGGAAGTATGTGGGTTATACGAAAAACGTCTAAAAATAGTGGCAGTAACTTTTGACCGAAAATCAGACTCAATCAACAAGCGCGACATCAGATTCGTTTTGGCGTGGTATTCTGTGTAATGATGACTGTCGCGCATCAGTTTGGTATCTGCATCTGGCAACACATAATGCACGCGAGCTACCTCATACAATCTCCGCTCAAACGCAGCAAACGAGACCGTAGACCGAAAAATATCAATACCCATTTGCTGTTGACTTTGTTGCTGATGGGCTTGCGTTTGCGAAAGTTCTTGTTGTTGACTAAGCTCTTGCTGTTGTTGCAACGTTTGATTTTGCGTCACTTCACGCGTCTGAGCGTACTGTTGAGTCACTGTAAAACTTAATTGCGCTTTCAATTGTTGCGCATCAAAACGCTTAGATTTACGATACTGTTCTGTGGGTAACCCGTTTTGAATAATATACGTGGATTGCTTCTGCGTGGGGGCCCGCTGCGCATCATCAAATATTTCAGCTAATTCAACCCCCATACGCTGAGAGTGATTTTGCAGATTGCGATAAATCCTTGAAAAAAGCTGAGGATCAGACAAATAATATCCTCTATCCTGCTTAAGAGCACAAAATCCAGACTGCTCCACGGAATCTTTTTCTAGGTCGGTGACCCAAAGCGCCTCCCAGGGTCGGGTTAATAAAAACACATGAGGAAAAAATCGCCAGTGATAGTTAGAGGCCAAATCTGGCAACGCTTGCAATACCTGATCTCTATTTTCAGCCTCTGCATAATGAGCTCCCGATAATAGAAAAATCACTTCTCGAAGCTTAGTACAGCGCAAAAAATCTACGTAACAATATTGCAAATCACTCAGATTGATTTGGGGTCCCAAGCGCAGAATGATTTGACTAGCATACGCCCGGCTATTTAAAAACGCTTTGACTTCCAAAATATGCGTCAAATCATTGGACGCACATTTATTGGGTATGTAAGCTTGCCGCCAACCAGTGTAAATATAAGAAGCTATCGGATCTATTGGCTTCAAATACTCACTTACCCAGCCAAACAAAACCTTAGCGAATTGATAAGAAAACTGTGCACTGTGATGTCGATACTCTGCTAGCGTGGTAACCGCACGATCCGCATCAGGACGATAATGAGTCGGCGGAACTTGCCCCGCTTCAACCCAAAACACCTCGGAAAAATCAATCCCTATCGCATAAGATAGCCGCCAGTTTCTTACTACATCAACCAATTGCTCCAGTATCCTAGCCTGGATTAGGATAGGCTGTTCTGCAAAAATAGTATCCAATTCCTGCAGAGTGGCTCTGGATAAGGTCAACGTAATCGGTTGGCCAGCGCGCTTAAGACGTTGGAGCTTATGTAAGGTGCGAGATACCTCCTCTACTATAGGCACATCCGGCACATCTCTCTCTTGATCAGCCGTGTCTTCGCCGGATGTCTCATGTAGTTTAACAAACCCTGAAAAGCTATATTTTGGCCAATATTGCTGTACCCAAATCGTTAAAACATGGCTAATATCTAACTGCCCAGTTGGCGCATAGTCCACACGCCAAGTAGATTTTTCGTTATTATAAACGATATAGGGTGCACTCGGCATAAACAACACTAAAAAATATAATTTATGCATTATAAATGAACACAAAGACTTGGGTCAAGTCCTAATAGGGGTCCTGAGTAAGTAGAAGGGCCAGCTCAGTCCGACCTAACCCTCCGAAGATCCGGACTTGCGGAACGACCACATCCGGCTCCCGATAGAGCAGGGTTAGTCATAACACTACCTCCATCACGGTTACAGGATGCAATTTGTATTCATCCATGCCGATTTTTTTCCAACCTAGCCTGGTGTAATAGTCAGAAGTAGTTTGATCAAATGTAAAAAGATATAATTTGCGAAAGCCTAACTCAGCAGCTTTTTTTTTGCTGACATCAATCAACATTTTACCGATTCCTTGCTTTTGATATGACGGGTCAACTACCAAATCTCCAAGCCAAGGTGCCAAATCTGGACGAATACCATCATTTAATTGCAATGAACAAGCACCGACAGGCTTATCGTCATATAACGCAATATAAGCAAGTGGCATATCATGATTTAACCACTCATGATACCAAGACTCGATTTCTTCAATTCTAATCTCGGGGCACCAGATTTTACCTAAAACTTCATGCCATATTTCTGCGCATTTAGGTATGCCCGCAGGGTGATTTTTGAGTAGGTTAATAATGATCATAATTTACCTTCAATAGGCACAAGACGACTTTTTAAAAGTGTCATTTGTTTCTCCTTGTGATATAGATCCATGCCAGAAACGTTGTATACTCAATACTAGAGATCGTCAATAGAGTGGCAGTCGTAGAGTGGGCTTGCGTACTACTCCCTCCCCATCGGATTAAATAAATGAATTACCTTCACACAATGGTCAGAGTCACTAATATAGATGAATCACTCGACTTTTATTGTAACAAACTTGGATTAGTCGAAATCAAACGAACGGAGAACGAACAAGGTCGATTTACATTAATATTTTTAACTGCCCCAGATGATCTCCAGAGCGCTCAAATAAAACACGGTCCTATGCTCGAGTTAACCTATAATTGGGATCCCCAACCCTACTTAGAAGGACGAAATTTCGGTCATCTAGCTTATTGCGTTGAAAATATCTATGAAACTTGCCAACGTCTAAAAGAAGCCGGGGTTGTAATTAATCGCCCGCCACGCGATGGTTATATGGCGTTTATCCGCTCCCCTGATAACATTTCCATTGAATTATTGCAGAAAGGTAAAGCATTAACTCAACAGGAACCATGGATCTCTGCAGAAAATATTGGACATTGGTAATACTTAAATTCTAAATAAAATTAAAGCGTTAATTTCTTTAGAGCTGCGTTTACCTGCTCCCAGAAATACCTTTATTCCTGGACGTAAATTTCCTTTCTTTAAAACATCTGGAATCGTTGTTGCGGCTTTGTCGCTCTGTTTCCATTTGATTAAATGTTGTAGATCGCGCAAAATTTGCAGTTTTTTGCGAATTACCGCCCATTCTAGCCCTAAATTTTGCTTAGTTTTTTTCTTTGGGCGTTGATATAAACGATGTCGGTTTTGGTTAACTCCTTCAAGTACTTCTTGAGATATAATGCCAATCAGTTGCGCAAGAAATGTAGCTTGCTGTACTTTAAAAGCAGTTTTAATAATTGTTACATTTCCTTCTTCGACAGGACCACTAATACAAGTGATTCCTCCCTTCTATAGATAAGATTAAAGCAACCAAAAAGACCAATAAGAAATCAAATTGGATTTATATTTGTATTTTTATAAAAATAATATATAATATGTTTATTTTTAATATTGGGTGTGTGATGCAAAATATGCAAGAAATAAACCATCGTGATATTCCAGATACGCTGGTTTTAAGTTTAGACTTTGATGGATGCACAGATACACCCGAGGCACGTAATAAACTTATAGAGTTTATTATTGCATATTGCTCAGCCCGTCCATATTACAAATTTGTTGCCATAGCCATTGGTTCTCTGCGACAATCTGTACTCACAGATTATTACAATGCTGTGATTCATTATAAAACTCATGGTAATCAATTGGTAAGTTGCTCCCTTTTACTCAATGAATTTGCCAAAGAATTAGCAGTTTGCTTACGAAAAGCGCTAAATATACGAGCACCTAAGGTACAAAGAATTAATCTACTTACATCAGATTTATTTAATGACCTTGAGATAGGCACTACCCTGAAGCAAATGGAACCATCTACTTATGTGAAGATGCGTACAGTTGAATGCCATCGTCCAATCCCTATCTCTATCCAAGATACTTCAGGTAACGAAGTTTCAGAGTTGACACAAGAGCAATTTCAAGCATGGTATAATCAATTGACTTGTGAATACGACGAAGCAGGCGTTAAGAGTTTTTTGCAAAGTTGGTCAGTGGAACTTGAGCAATTTGAGGAATACAAACAATGGCGTGATACTTGGCAGCCGTCACAAATAACCGCTCAAAATAAATTTGGCCAACAAATATCATTATTTACAACAGAACTCAATCAACCATCATACCCAGGTAACAGTATTAAATTTGACGATACCTCTAAAATCCTAGTGCTCTTTGTGTTGCATCAATTTGTTGCCAACAAAATTAAAAAAGCATTTGATACCCTTCACCTAGATGACCGAACAGACTTATTGTATCCCATTGATTTGTTCTATCAAACCCACCCGACATTACTACCTCTAAATTCGGCCTATCAGAGTGTTGCATGGAACTCCGATGAAGACTTTGACGCTTCTCAGGTAAAAATGGGGCCTGTTATTTTAGGAAAAGGTCCAGTCAACTCAATGTATGAAAGTGATGTTAAGGAAATAGTGCAAGCATTTCCTCCTAATAGCTGTCCTTTACCTATTGAGGTGGCCAATAAATTGATTGCACAGTGCAAAAAACCAAAATCGCCTAGCCCGGTAAAAAGTTCTGCAACTTTACCGGCTGTAGCTAAACTCTCCTGCCCGAAACCTATTCAAAGTCACCAAGGCTTAAGTATCTTTGGTTCAGAAAAACAAACCCATGACCCTAAATTAAACAGCGAAACACAGAATACTTTGCTTACACTCCACCGCCCGAAACCTGTCCGAGCGCGTCCAAACTTAAATATCTTTAATTTGGCGCAACAAACTCAAGATCTTGAATTAAACGGCGACACGGTGCAGGATAAGGCGACTATATCTGGTTTTGTTACCTAACTAACCGTATATACCTTCCACGAATGACTATTGAGCTCGCATTTGTGGGAACAAAATCACATCTCGAATCGAAGCTGCGTTGGTAAATAACATCACCAGTCGATCGATCCCAATGCCCTCTCCTGCGGTAGGTGGCAAGCCATATTCTAGAGCCTCAATATAATCAGAATCAAAATGCATAGCTTCCAGATCACCCGCTTCTTTTTCTTCAACTTGGCGCTTAAACCGTGCAGCTTGATCTTGTGCATCATTCAATTCAGAAAATCCATTTGCCAATTCACGACCAGCAATAAATAATTCAAAACGATCCGTCACATTGGGATCAGCGGCCGAAGATCGCGCTAATGGCGATACCACCGTAGGATATGCCATCACAAAGGTGGGTTGAATCAATTGATGCTCAACCGTTTCTTCAAACAGAATCATTTGTAATTTATCTGCTTTGTCTGCCTGTTGGTAGGAAAATCCTAGTTTATCTAATAGCGCACGGCAACTTTCCACCGTCTGAAGTTGTTCCATAGTCACTGTCGGATGATACTGTAAAATCGCCTCTTGAATCGTAAGTCTGGCAAACGGTTGATTAAAATCAATCTGATGACCTTGATAAACAATTTGGCGTTGTTGTAATACTTCGTCGCATAGGTATTTTAATAAGTCTTCTGTGAAATTCATCAAATCCTTATAATCTGCATACGCTTGATAGAATTCAATCATCGTGAATTCTGGATTATGCCGGGTTGAAATCCCTTCATTGCGAAAATTCCGATTAATTTCATACACCCGCTCAAACCCCCCAACTACCAAGCGTTTGAGGTACAATTCAGGCGCAATCCGTAAATACAGCTCCATATCTAAAGTATTGTGATACGTCACAAACGGTCTGGCTACAGCGCCACCAGGAATAGGATGCATCATGGGTGTTTCCACTTCCAAAAACTGATGCTGATCCATAAATTGTCGTAATTTTTTGACAATTTGCGAACGAACTAAAAACACTTGGCGGCTCTCTTCATTCGCAATCAAATCCACATACCGTTTGCGATACCGCATTTCTTGGTCAGTCAAACCATGGAATTTATCTGGCAAGGGACGCAACGATTTAGTCAACAATTGAACTGTCGTCGCATGCACTGTCAGCTCACCCGTTTTGGTGATGAATAGATATCCATGCACCCCAATAATATCGCCCAAATCCCAGAGTTTGAACTGCTCATAACTGTCATCACCAACATCTTGCCCGCGCACATAGACTTGAATGCGGCCAGATACATCCTGCAAATGGCAAAAACTCGCCTTCCCCATTAAACGACGTAACATAATCCGTCCCGCAATCGCCACTTCGATTGGTTCTGCGGCCAGCGTTTCTGCTGACGTAGTCGCGTATTTTTGCATAATGTCAGCCGCTTGGTGACTGCGTCTAAAGTGATTCGGAAAATCAAATCCTTGAGCCCGTAAATCGGCTAATTTTTGCTGACGAATCTCATACACGTCACGATCATCTATCAACTCTTCAGTGGTCATTCGTTGTCTACTCCTGCTTTCAAACTGGCTTCAATAAACTGGTCCAATGCCCCATCCAATACGGCTTGCGTATTGCTGGTCTCAACGCCAGTACGTAAATCTTTGATCCGGGATTGGTCCAAAACATAAGATCGAATTTGCGACCCCCAACCAATATCCGATTTGGTGTCTTCTAATGCTTGTAATGCAGCATTTTTCTTTTGCATTTCCATTTCATACAATTTCGCGCGCAATTGCTTCATAGCCTGATCTTTATTTTTGTGCTGACTACGATCCGTTTGACATTGTACGACGATGCCAGAAGGCATATGAGTAATCCGCACCGCGGAATCCGTTCGGTTCACATGTTGTCCGCCCGCGCCCGAAGCACGATAGGTATCAATCCGCAAATCAGCCGGATTGATCTCAATCGCAACGTCTTCGTCTACTTCTGGCGACACAAAAACTGAAGCAAATGAAGTATGGCGCCGGTTTCCTGAATCAAAAGGAGATTTGCGTACCAACCGATGGACACCGGTCTCCGTACGTAACCAACCAAAGGCATAGGGTCCTTGCATATAAATGGTGGCTGATTTGATCCCTGCCACATCCCCTGCCGAACATTCAATCAAGGCAGGGTCAAATCCGTGCTGCTCTCCCCAGCGTAAATACATGCGCAATATCATCTCGGCCCAATCTTGTGCTTCCGTACCTCCGGAACCTGATTGGATATCGACATAAGCATTAGCTTGGTCCATTTTACCCGAAAACATCCGTTGGAACTCCAAAGCATTCACTTGGGTAGTAATAGCAGTCAAATCTTTCACCACGCCCTGAATCACTGCTTCATCAGACTCCGCAACCGCCATGTCCAATAAATCAATCAAATCACGCAATGATTGGGTTAAATCTTGGAGACTATGCACAATACCTTCCAAATGGGCGCGCTCACGTCCCAAGGTTTGTGCCTGTTCAGGATTATTCCAAATGGTAGGCGACTCTAATTCGCGTACGACTTCTATTAAGCGTTCGGCCAAACGATCGTAGTCAAAGATACCCCCGAAGCGCAGTAATCCGACTTTCTAAATCTGCCATGTGCAAATGCAATTGATTCAACTCTAACATCATTACCTATCCTGTTCTAAACGCGCTCGAATTCGGTGCGTTGCTTGGCTATGAATCTGGGAAACTCGCGACTCGGTCACGCCCATCACATCACCAATCTCTTTCAAATTCAAATCATGTTCATAATATAAAGACAAAACCATGCGCTCATTCTGCGGCAGACCATCAATCACAGCAGTCAACTGAGATTTGAAATCAGCATTCAGGACATTTGCTTGCGGTTCGGTTGCTGCGCCATTAGCCTCATCACACAATACATCATCTGTCACGCCCAAATCATCGAAACCATACAAATGAGCACCATTGGTATCTGCCAGTAATTCATGGTACTCCTGCAGACCCAATCCCAACTCTTGCGCCACATCATGATCACTGGCTTCACGCCCATGCCGATTCTCTACGATACGCACAGCACGCGCAACGAGTCGCGCATTGCGGTATACCGAACGAGGGACCCAATCATTGCGTCGCACTTCATCCAACATAAAACCACGGATCCGGATACTAGCATACGTCTCAAAAGCAGCCCCTTTGTTATCATCATAAGAACGCACTGCTTCTAGCAAACCCAGCATCCCCGCTTGCATCAAATCATCCATTAAAATCGAACGTGGCAAACGACCAGCCAAATGATATGCAATTTTTTTCACCAATAAAGCATGGCTTTTCACCAAAGCTTCTTGAGTCCGTTCCTGTACCTGCGTCTTTTTTGACAAGGCATCCAATGCAGCTCTCCGTTGCCACTTTTGTACTGCGCAAAGTATTACTATACCAGGAGTTTTTAAAAACCACGAGCATTCTGGGCTTTCTCTATTTCCCCCGTCTCCTTTCTAGGGAGAAGGGGAATACGGCTACCGACCCGCAGAATTCAACATCGTACGCAACTGAGCTATCCGTTCACCCAAATCACTCGGCATGGGACCACCGCCCTGCGCCATATCATCACGTCCGCCGCCTTTACCACAAATCTGTTTTACCAACACCCCAGCTGAAGGCACTTTACCTAAAATAGCTTTGCTAACACCCACTACAACCGCTAAATTACCCTCATGCACGGCATACAAAATGATCACGGAATTCGCAATACTCGACTTGAGTTGATCCAATAACGAGCGCAACCCTTTGGCATCCAAATGATCCAATTGTTTGATCAATAATGCCACGTCTCCCAGCATCTGGACTTGTTGCCGTAAAACAATACTTTCTTGCTGCAAAGCAATCTGTTGATATTGTTGCAAATCTTTTTCCTGCTGCTTCATGGCATCCATAGCATGTTGGACCTTATCGACCACCATTTCAGGTTGCGTTTTCATGACTACAGCCAGCGTATTCAAAGTCTGTAGCCGATGATTCACCCACAGCAACGCAGCATTGCCCGCCACAAATTCAATGCGTCGGACACCACTTGCCACACCATATTCAGCCGTAATTTTGAATAATCCCAAATCGCCTGTGCGGCTAGCATGCGTGCCACCACAAAGCTCTTTAGAAAAACTTCCCATTGATAAAACTCGAACCGTATCCGCATACTTTTCATCAAATAATGCAGCAGCACCTGTCAGTTTGGCTTCTTCCAAAGACATAATCGCAGTGTCAATCGACTGATTTAAACGAATCTGTTCATTCACCAACGTTTCGACTCGTTCCAAATCCAGTCCACTAATCGCAGCACCATGCGTAAAATCAAAGCGAGCGCGATCTGATTCAACCAAAGAGCCTTTTTGTTGCACGTGCTCACCCAGCACAACGCGTAATGCGGCATGCAATAAATGGGTGGCACTATGGTGTAAACGAATCCCATCGCGTCTTAATTCATCAATAGTAGCCCACACTCGTTGCTTAGCCGACAGCTCTCCTTTCAGCACTTCACCATGATGCACAATTGCAGACCCTTGTTGGCGTGTCTCATCTACACGAAATAACAGAGCGTCTCCCGACAAAGTACCTTTGTCCCCAACCTGTCCCCCTGCTTCTGCATAAAAAGGAGTTTCAGCCAAGATGACAGAACCTTTATCACCATGCTTCAACTGTTCTACTAATTTTCCATCTTGCAACAAAGCAACAATATCTGACTGTATTTCGTCTTGTTCATAGCCATGAAAATGCGATGTCACAGCAAGCGCTATCAACTCATGATAATGACCGTCAAATTGACTTGCAGATTGTGATTGAGCACGTTGCTGCTGCATATAATGTTGAAATCCTTCCAGATCGACTTGCAAACCATGCTCACGCGCAATATCTGCTGTCAAATCCAATGGAAAACCATACGTATCGTACAATTTAAAGGCCAGCTCTCCAGAAATGGTTTGCAAATGGTCTGTTTGAATTTGGGCTTGCAATAAACCCAATCCTTGATCCAAAGTCCGCATGAATTGTTGCTCTTCTTGCTCAAGACGCTGTTCAATATGGGATTGCTGCTTGCGCAACTCTGGATAGGCGCTGCCCATGATAGTCACCAACGGCGCGACTAAGCGATGAAAAAACGGGATCGGTAACCCCAATGCATAACCATGACGAACCGCTCGTCTAATGATACGACGCAAAACGTAGCCACGCCCTTCATTACTAGGTATCACGCCATCTGTTAATAAAAATGCACAAGCGCGCAGATGATCGGCGATCACTTTTAAAGAAGGATGACTAGGATCCAAATCCGCTTTAAATTGAAGAATCGCTTTAATGAGATCTTGAAATAAATCGATATGAAAATTGTTATGGACGCCTTGCAGTAAAGCAGATATCCGCTCCAACCCCATACCGGTATCCACAGAGGGTTGCGGCAATGGATGCAAATGTCCGTGCTGATCCCGATTAAATTGCATGAACACCAAATTCCAGATCTCGATGTAACGATCCCCATCTGCATCCGGACTCCCAGGCGGTCCACCGGCTATATCTGGCCCGTGATCATAAAAAATTTCAGTACAGGGACCACAGGGACCCGTATCGCCCATTGACCAAAAATTATCTTTTTCACCACAACGCGAAATCCGATCTGCTGCCACGCCAATTTCATTCAGCCAAATGTCCGCCGCTTCGTCATCATCTTGATATACTGACACCCACAAGCGCTGAGCAGGAATTTTTAATACTTGGGTTAAAAACTCCCAAGCAAAACGGATGGCATCGTGTTTAAAATAATCTCCAAAACTGAAATTCCCCAACATCTCAAAAAAAGTATGATGTCGCGCGGTATAGCCAACATTTTCTAAATCATTATGCTTTCCGCCTGCGCGCAAACAGCGTTGCACGGTCACAGCGCGCCGATACGGTCGTTGTTCTTGACCCAAAAACACATCTTTAAATTGCACCATGCCTGCATTGGTAAACAATAACGTGGGATCGTTATGGGGGACCAAAGAACTACTTGGTACCAAGGTATGTCCCTGTTGCACAAAATAATCTAAAAATGCTTGTCGTAATTCGCTTGTATTCATTCTGCTATCTCTTCATTGATCTTAAACAGTTGTGCAATGATCTGCGATGGAAACCCTCTGTAGAGCAAAAATTGTTTTTGCTTCTGCTGCATTTGCCAGGACAGTTGCGCGCAAGATTTGTATTTTTTATCGAGCACTTGCTTAGCACACCCCAGCCAATCTACTGGCTCTGTTTCGAGCGCTTGCTCATAGCACGCTCGGTCCACTTTTTTCTGTTGTATTTCTCGGCGTATACGCTCAGGGCCATATCCTTGTCCGATACGGACCCGCAGCAACATCCCTACAAACCGTTGATCCGATTGTAAGTCCAAATTCTGACAAGCAGCAATGGCATTGTGAACCTCGTCTGCGGCATACCCCTTTTTCACTAGTTTATCCGCTAATTCTATGGCGCCGTGCTCACGCCTCGCCAACAAGGCAACTGCTGCTGAAAATACCTCAGCCATCGATGGTATCAAACAACTCTTCAGGCTGTGCTTGGCTCGCGGGCACTTTTTTGCTTAATAATTCCGCACGAATTTTTTGTTCCAAATTGGCAGCCAGATCACGGTTTGCCTGTAAATAAGCGCGCACATTATCTTTCCCTTGACCAATTTTTTCACCATTATGACTATACCATGCACCTGATTTTTCAATAAAACCCAATGTGGTTGCTAAATGAATGATTTCGCTCTCACGAGAAATACCTTCGTTATAATAAATATCAAACTCAGCCATTTTGAAGGGAGGTGCCACTTTATTTTTGACCACTTTGACGCGTGTTTCACTGCCGACAATCTCTTCGCCTTTTTTGATCGATCCCGTCCTACGGATATCCAAACGCACTGACGCATAAAATTTTAAGGCATTACCGCCTGTTGTGGTTTCTGGGCTACCGAACATAACACCGATTTTCATTCGGATTTGATTAATAAAGATCACCAACGTATTTGAGCGTTTGATATTAGCCGTGAGTTTACGCAACGCTTGCGACATCAACCGTGCTTGCAATCCCATATGCGAATCACCCATTTCCCCTTCAATTTCGGCTTTCGGCGTTAACGCTGCTACCGAATCGATAATCACCACATCCACAGCAGAAGAACGCACCAACATATCTGTAATTTCCAATGCTTGTTCACCGGTATCAGGTTGTGAAATCAATAATTCATCTACTTTAACCCCGAGCTTTTCTGCATAAGAAGGATCTAGCGCATGCTCAGCGTCAATAAAAGCACAGGTGCCACCGGTTTTTTGACATTCGGCGATCACTTGCAGCGTCAACGTAGTTTTACCTGACGATTCTGGCCCATAAATTTCAACAATCCGGCCACGCGGTAGTCCACCGATCCCTAAAGCAATGTCTAACCCCAACGAGCCAGTAGAAATAGCTTGAATGTCTTGGCCAATAGTGCCATCGCCCATACGCATCACAGACCCTTTGCCCCATTGGCGTTCAATCTGCTGTAATACGACATTCAGCGCTTTTTGTTTGTTATCTTCTATTGTCATGTTGTTCACCTGTGTTGAGGAGGAATGCAGTTCAAAATTATCCCACAGATGACAGCGCTTCTCAAATACTATAATGTGGGGAATAGAACTAAATATTGTAACTATTCAGCACGTTTTGCCGAGCGTCTAAAAATGGGGTCAATAGTTACTAGATAATTTTACGTTGTGCCATCCCCGCCCACGCGGGAGTGACATAGTTCTTTATTACTAGCAAAAAAGGATTTTTTAATATGGACAAACCTCTGTGGCACCCCAAGCATCCTCACACCACGCAATTATGGCAGTTCATGCAAAAACTTGCGCAACAAAACAGCGTGGACTTGCCAGATTATCCAGCATTATATGAGTACTCCATCCAAAACCCAACCTTATTTTGGCCAGCCGTTTTGGACTTTTTTCAGATTCATTTCACCACACCACCCACTCAGATTCTGAATGAGTATACGCATATGTTGGATGCGCAATGGTTTCAAGGTGCAACCCTAAATTTCGCAGAAATCTTATTACGGCGTCGCGATGGTCATCCGGCGTTGATCTCGGTCGATGAGCTAGGTCGGCGTGACGTCATCACCTATCAAGAACTCTATCAACGCGTTGCCGCTTGTGCGGCAGGACTCAAGCAAGCAGGTGTGCAAGCCAACGATCGCGTCGCTGGCGTACTACCCAATGTGGCATTTACCCTCATTGCCATGTTGGCCACAACAGCCATTGGAGCAATTTGGTCTTCTTGTTCACCGGACTTTGGCGCTGCAGCCATTATTGATCGTTTGAGCCAAATCGAACCCAAATTAGTATTTATTTGCGACGGCCATACCTACCAAGGTAAAATTCATACCGCTACCGATAAAATTACTGCGATTCAACAGCAGCTCCCAAGCCTCAAACAAATCGTGATTTATCCAAATTTACCGCAATCCCCGCCTCTAGAACCTGAAGCCAACGTGCTCTCTTTGGCAGCGTTTTTAAGGCCTGATCAACCGTTGAATTTCACAGCCCTTCCTTTTGATCATCCTGCCTATATTTTATTTTCCTCTGGCACAACCGGTAAACCCAAATGCATTGTCCATGGTGCAGGAGGCACACTCATTCAACATGTCAAAGAACTCGGTTTGCATTGTGATATCACGCCACAAGATAGCATGCTTTTTTATACAACTTGTGGCTGGATGATGTGGAATTGGATGGCCTCAACCCTGGCGCTCGGCGCCACGCTTGTACTCTATGAAGGCTCACCCGGCTATCCCAATGCCATGCATTTATTTGAAATCTTAGCCAAAGAAAAAGTGACCGTCTTTGGAACCAGTGCTAAATTCATTGGGACGATTGAAAAAGAAGGCTTGTCACCGCATGCTACGCACCCCCTACCCGATCTACGTCTCATTTTATCTACAGGGTCCCCGCTCATGCCGCATCATTTTGACTATGTCTATCAACATATCAAACAGGATATTCCAGTCGCATCTATTTCAGGCGGAACCGATATCATTTCTTGCTTTGCTTTAGCAAATCCCCTCGTACCAGTCTATTCGGGAGAATTACAAAGCATCGGCTTGGGTATGGCCGTGAAAATTTTCAATGATGCCGGGCAATCTGTGGTCCATGAACAAGGAGAATTGGTTTGCACCCAAGCCTTCCCATCTATGCCGGTTAGCTTTTGGCAAGATCCGAATAAAGAATTGTATAGAAAAACTTATTTTAGCCAGTTTCCACAAATTTGGGTCCATGGTGATTTTGCTGAAATCACCATGCATCACGGCGTGATTATTTATGGTCGTTCGGATGCGACTTTAAAGCCCGGAGGTGTTCGAATTGGTACTGCAGAAATTTATCGTCAAATTGAACATATTCCGGATGTCCTAGATTCAATCGTCATCGGACAACCTTATCAAGATGATGTCAGAATCGTTTTATTTGTGAAACTAAAACCAGGCATCACGCTCAGCGTAAAATTACAACAACAAATCAAACAAATGATTCGTGACTCTGCCTCTCCTCGGCATGTGCCAGCAATCATTCTCCAAGTTCCAGATATTCCACACACTATCAATGGTAAATTGGTTGAAATTGCCGTGCGACAAGTGGTAGAAGGATTACCAGTTAAAAATCTAGACTCCATTGCAAATCCAGAGGCACTGGAACATTTTAAACATCGACCGGAACTGCAATGATTGAGAATTCATCAGGCTTCAGTATAATGACAAAAAAAATGAGTTTTTCACCATGATTGAATTACGAGATCTAAACAAAGCATATGGCGACCACTGCGCTTTAAAAAATGTGGATATATTGATCCAAGAGGGTGAAATTTTCGGCATTATCGGCCGCAGTGGTGCGGGGAAATCCACATTATTGCGTTGTGTGAATGCGTTAGAACGGCCCGATCAAGGCCAAGTGTACGTCGACCAAGAAGATATCGCTCAATTACGCGGCGCAGCACTGCACAAAGCCCGGCATAAAACCGCCATGGTTTTTCAACAATTTAATTTATTACGCACCCAAACCGTGTATGACAATATTGCATTACCCATGCGGATTCAGGGGATGACCACTGACGTTATTCATGCCAAAATCCTCGAATTAGTCCCCTTGGTAGAACTGAGTGATAAAATGCATGCCTACCCAGACCAATTGAGCGGTGGTCAGAAGCAACGCGTTGCCATCGCTCGCGCTTTAAGTTGTTCCCCTAAGATTCTGCTATGCGATGAAGCGACATCAGCTCTGGATCCAGAAACAACCCATGCCATTTTAAATTTGTTGCAAAAAATTAATAAATTATATGGTATCACTATCATGCTGATCACACATGAAATGGACGTGATCAAGCAAATCTGCCATCGTGTTGCGATCATGGAAGCAGGGCAAGTCATAGAGTGCTCCGATCTGGCCACTGTTTTTACCAACAAAACCAGCTTAGCGCGCAAAATGCTGTACGCACAATTAAGCCCTAAATTACCAGCATGCCTACAACGAGAATTAACAACGAATCAAACTGGCAGACCCTTACTACGTCTCTTTTTTGAAGGGGAAACAGCAACCGGTCCGTTTATTTCACAAATCAGTCGTGAATTACATATAGACATCAATATTTTATTAGCCAATATTGACCGATTTAATGGCGTCACCTGTGGTGTGCTCATAGTTGAGCTGCACGCAGATGAACAACATTTACAACCGTTTATGGAACGGTGTAGACTCGCGAATTTAACTGTTGAGGTGCTGGGATATGTCGCCAATGATTATGGCCTATGAGCTTGCAATAGCCACGGGACAAACCTTGTACATGGTCGCAACCAGTACGTTATTTGCCGTATTATTGGGCTTACCTTTGGGCACCCTATTATTTAGTACGCATGCCTTAAAACCACAACCCAGCTTATTTCGCACCCTATCAGCGGTGATCAATATTGCCCGGTCGATTCCTTTTATCATTTTACTGGTCGCACTAATTCCTGTCACTCGGATCTTAGTAGGGTCGTCTATCGGTATTCACGCCGCCATTGTGCCACTCACCTTAGGCGCAGCGCCTCTGTTTGCACGCTTGATTGATAATGCCTATCGCAGCTTGTCTCCAGGCCTGCTCGAAGCAGGTTTTGCCATGGGGACCAATACCTGGCAAATGATTCGTTATATTTTACTCCCTGAGGCACGTCCCGCCATTATTCAAGCCATCACCCTGACAGCCATCACTTTGGTTAATTATTCGGCCATGTCAGGCACCGTGGGTGGCGGGGGTCTGGGAGATCTCGCTATTCGTCATGGTTATCAACGTTTCGATTTGAGTATTATGATCATCACTGTTATGATTCTTGTCTTAATTGTCCAGGCACTACAATGGTTTGGAGATCGCTGCGCGCGAGCGGCGCAACAAGATTAGGAGAAACTTTCGTGCGTTATCTAAAATCATTTTTATTCTTAGGCATTATCCTATCTATACTTGCTTGCAGTGAAAAACCCAGTCCCAATACCTTGATTGTGGGTACCATGACAGGACCAGAAAGTGATGTGATTACTGTCGCGCAAACGATTGCACAAAGCCGATATGGACTGACGATTAAAATTATTGAATTCAGTGACTACAATTTGCCTAATGCTGCCTTGCAAGATGGGACATTAGATGTGAATATTTTTCAGCATGGGCCTTATCTAGACGACGCGAACAAAGCGCATCATTACAGTCTGGAAGCCATTGGCAAAACATTCCTCTATCCGATGGCCATTTATTCCAATAAAATCACCGCGCTCAAAGACTTACACGACGGTGCTATCATTGCGATTCCGAATGATCCGAGTAATGAAGCACGCGCATTATTATTATTACAAAATGCAAAACTCATTCACCTGAAAAAAAACGGCGGTTCGACTCTATTTGATATTCGTTCCAATCCCAATCATTATCAATTTCGCGAGCTAGATGCTGCCCAATTACCACGTGTTCTTCCGGACGTAGACCTCGCCGTTATCAATACCAATTTTGCGATTCCTGCTGGCTTACATCCCAACCACAACGCGTTGTTTGTCGAAAATAAAAACTCTCCCTATGCGAATTTAATCGTCATCCGCAAAGACAGCACTAAAAAGGCACAAATTAACCAATTCGTAGAAGCCATCCATAGCCCTGAAGTCACAACCAAAGCCAAGGAATTGTTTTCAGATGCAGCCATTCCAGCTTGGTAAACAACTCGATGCTGTCTCTTTTTGCTCATTTATTAGGATTGCCCCTTCTCCCTAAGGGAGAAGGTGTCGCGCAGCGACGGATGAGGGGATAATCAATTAAACCCCAGGAATTTCATTCGTATTTTGTGCCGATTTTTTTAGATCCGCAAGATCCACAACAGTCACTTTGATATCTTCACCCTCTCTAGAAATAGCACACAACACTTTTGAGTTTTTTTGCACTGTCACGACACTGTCATTTGAAAACAAAGTATTATTCCAAAATGCATCCAACGACCTATAATGGAGCATATAAACCCCAAACAAACTTTCATCCAGATCATCGAAATTAATAACCGCTGTATCATAAGATCTATTCATCCAAGCCGAATTTGGATATAACGTTCCTTTGTGAGACATCCCTCTCGGATCTACCAACTCATACTTCACCACCGCTTTTGAATTATTGTTGGTAATCACAAACCCCACATTTACCGCAGCTGTTTCTGCGGCATGGGCGCAATAAGCATAGAAAAACAAACAGATAAAGTGACTAAATATGGCAAGTTTTTTCAAGTTAGTTGCTCCATTATGTTCAAACAAAAGCCGATAATATCACAAATTGTTGTTAAATTGGCAAAGCATAAATTGTCGTAAAGTAATTTTATGCTCCATTTACAGTGAATTAATTTTTAGTTGACTGATAAATGTAGGTTGGCCCTTGGTCCAACCTATATATTTTATTAAAAGGTAAATTAATAACTAAAAGTATATATTTACATAACTCGTTTTATTGACTATATTTAAATCATTATGATCTTTGTTTGGATTAAAAAATGAGAGAACATATAGAATTGTTTCGCGAAGACAATGAGTCCATTACAGTAGAAATGGATTTACAACATTATTTGCCCTTGTTTTTACGTAAAAATGGACGCGGGCGCCCTCTAGATGACCGGGAACAAGCGGATTTTTCTAATACATTGTATGAATTCAACGATCATTTCGCTGGCGTAGGCGCAGAAGATCTCATGGAAAGCATTAAAGCGCTTCTTTTGCAAAAATACAGTGAAGAAGAACAAGTGGCGCTTCTAGCTTCCCCTGCATTCAATTTAATTTACGATGCATATACCGAAATATTTAAAAATGCCATCGATGTTTTTTTAATGCAACATATGGAAGATCCCAGCAACCGCTCTACAAAAGTAGCATTAAATATCAATGTAGAAAAATTTTACGACCAAGTAAATATCACATTTTCTGACTCTGGACCAGGATTTCCAGAGCCCATTCTTGACAAACTGAATACTGAAGAAAATCAATTAGAATATAGCGAAGAGCATCAAGGGTCCCAAAAACGTGCCGATAAATACGAGGGAATGATGGGCGGCAGCGGTAGAGGTTTGCGCAACATCATTGCGCTTGTTCTTAGCGGTGAACCGTTGCACCCTGGGCAAAAAGTGCGGCGGGCAAGCCATTTTGAATCCGAAATTCGTTTCACAAATGGTGATAATCAGTACCTCCCTGGGGCATGTATTGACATTACCACCCAACTCGAGCCGATACCTGTATTAGAGCATACCAGGCCGGCAACCAGCGATTCAGAGACATCACGCACTACTCTATCAGATCTTAGTTCCGGTCAAACATCCCCTAATATCAGAACCCCCAGGTTATCCGAGCTATCTATTGATACAGTTAATCGCGATTTCTCAGGAAACTCTCCCGTGATACAAAGAAAGGCTCCTTCACATGGATTATCTTCTGATCCATTAGAACTTACTGATACCAGCAGTTTATCAAGCAGTTCACCCGAGATAGAGAAGGAATCGCAGGCAGCTACGTCGATTAAAGTAGATAGTCCGAAGGATATCAGCCACCCCCGCAGTTTAGTCCCAACATCGCCTATCATTCGACCACGCAAACAACATAGTGGATTTTCCGCTCGCCACAATTCTACTGCTGATCATATTCATAATCTTTCAGGGACAAAAACCATCGGAACTCAACAACCAGTTCGCTCCCTCCGTAAGTCGCGTACCACTTCATTAGCATCATCCGCAGACGTAAGACAATCCTTGTCAGACAATCCAGACCAAAAATCAGCGAGTAGAAAACAGTCTGAGTTTAAAAGCAAAATGCAAGATAACAGCGGACAGCCAAGAAATACGAATCAGAGCGCACCTAAAACCAAGACACTTCGCAGATAGGCTTATACTACGAGCGCAGTATTTATAGCCCACCAGGGCATTATATGGTATAATTAACGCATATTGCTCATATTTATATAAGGAAAATGATGAGTAACGATAAGCGCGTCAAAACCGAAGTCCCCACAATGAGAAAACGACTCTCTGCAATGAAGTCTTCTCCACTTGATATGGTATTAAGTCCTGCTTATATAGCGGCAAATTATGGCCGTGGCCTGTTTGGTGCGGATTTATTACAACATCAAATGGACACGTCTATTGATCGCTTTCACTCCCCCAAAGCGCGCGCCAAAATTTTAAAAGAGAATGTTAAGGGCATTAAGACATCTTATTTAAATGAACCTATTAAAAAAGCGAATCAATCGATTACCACCAATTTGGTCAATACTTTGACCCGAACCACTACCGGATTTGAATCGCTGCTACAAGCAATTGACCCTATGCTCCTCGATCCCGTCCAAGGGCCAAGAGCTCGGCAAAAACAAGCTCTACTCACTGAAACGCAAACTCGTTTAGCACCAACGCGCGGATTGAATGAAGAATTAAATCTATTCGCGCTCCGCATGAAAACACTACAGCAACTGTTAGACAAAAACGAAGTAGACGATCCGCGTGTCATTACCGCTTATGTGAAAGATCAATATGACAGGATGTTAAAACAGTTAAAACTCAAAAAAACCGCAGATTTGGCTGTGGTAGATACAGAAATTGCTAATCTCAGAGTTAGAAATGGAGGAAATGGTGGTCCGTTTCTCACAGATCATGAGCTCAACACGTTGGCTGCAACACTAAAAAAAGAGATTGACGAAGCACACGAAAAAGCAGAAAAAGCGCTGGACAAGGATTTTAAAACCGGGACTCCCCCCGATAAAAAAGATGAAGCGGACAAAGGAACACCTGCCTTACTGGCTGATTTTGATAAAGCCGTCACTCAAGCCGAAGCAGAATTAACCAATTTTGTATTATTTGCAGAAAAATCCAAATCCAAAACCTTAATTGAGTCGGAAGATCTCACTGCACGCCTAGGGATTGGTGGTGCTCATCAAGGTGAAAAATACCGTGATATTTCTTTTTTAGACTATGCGAATTCACTCCCTGATCGAGAGCACTCATGGGTATCACCTACTGCATGGTTCCAATACGCTCAGTTTGTGATGAACAATCGTGGCGAACTCAGTACCCCCAGTGGTTTGCGAGTCACCTGTTCGGACGGCAATATCAACTTTAGCTTTCCACCGCATAATGCATTCTATTATCACTATCAGGATAGATTATTGGGCGCCGATCTGATGATCATGGTTAAAGATATGGTCAAAAACGGCTTCTCCTCAGTCACGTTGACTTTAGAATGCGACAACCCTGAATTAAGAAAAAAAATTATGGAAGAGTTTTATTATTGTGCCCATTTATGCGGTTTTCCAGATGACAAAATAATGTTCAAAATTGGTGAGTGCAGACGTTCCAGAGACGAAGAGGATAAAAAGCCAATCGATAATAAAAAAGCCAGTGAAATCATGGGAAAACTGGGACGCGCACCCAAACGCGCTCAGGCGAAAAAAGCACAATGGGATCAAGAGCAAGCGGTTCTGGATAAAAGCGCTAAAGTCGACTGCCAACGTGCAGTGGCTGAGTTAGACGAGCGCATAGACAACATCATAGGCCAGGACGAGCCAGCCATTCGCGCAGTAGGTCGCTATATGTAGTAAGTCCTGTCACTGCTCCAGGACGGATAAGTAAAAATATTGAAAGTAACCTTTTATAATCCTTCTCCCTCAGGGAGAAGGTGTCGCGCAGCGACAGATGAGAGGTATTTTTATTAAGAAGGTGTATTAACAATCTTAGCTTGCGTCATCAATTGCGCAATATACAAATCATAATCCATCAATCCATAACTCGCTTCTAATTGCTGGGTAAGATTACGCAGTTGTTCTTTGTCTTCGGTATCCAAGTGGCCATCCGTAATTTTTGATAGGCGCACCAAAGCAAAATCTCCATTTTGCAATGAGATGCTTTCATAATCGCCTAATTCCCCTACTGAAAAGGCCAATTCATTAATTTGTGGATCAGTGAGCTCGGAATCACGACTGGCTGCCATCACGGGCTTCCAATGCAGGGATTTAGGCAGAGACTTAGGAGTCGAGGCAATCAAGTGTTCCCCAAAGTTTTTGGCTGCCAGACTGGCCTTTTGTCCCACTAATACTGAATCAATGACATTTTTTACCTGGGAAATAGCTTGTAATGCCGCAGGAATATGTTGTTTAACCCGTAATACCACCAGTGTATCCGCATCCAATTGAACCGGCTCACTATTATTGCCAAAAGTTACCACATCATGGCTAAATGCAGCTTGCTTGACTGCAGGGTACTGAGTGATAGGATCTTGACTCGGCTGGGCTCGCGAGAATAAACCAGTCTCCTCCAGGCGCAGTCCTAAGCTGCTCGCCACAGGGGCTAGTGAATCAGGATTCTGGTAACTTAGTTCTGACAAACGCTCCTCCATAGCTGCATATTGTTCCTGAGCTGCTTCTTGCTGCAACTGTTCCGTGATCAACTGTCTCACCTCTCCAAAAGGTTGAATAGCTGCTGGTTTATAAGATTTCACTTGCAATACGTCATACCCTTGTTTAGTCCGGATAGGTTCTGCAATTTGTCCAGGCTCCGTTAAATTGATGAGGTATTGATCCAAATTAGACTGACCAGCAATCACCACCGGTAAAACACCTGATTGTGCATGTTGTTGGGTCACAGCTTTCTTAGTCAAGGTAGGAAGCTGCTGAGGAGACTGAGACAATGCATCGTAGAATTGTTTAGCAGCGTGCTTGGCACGCTCATCTTGTTCAGCATTCATTGGCGCTTCTTTAACTGGAAACCGGACATACGCCAATTGCCATTGCGCTGGGATCAAATAATTGTTTTTATTGTCTTCATAGTAACGCGAGACTTGATCTGGGGTAATCGTGATTTTATCTTTCATCGCATTCAAAGACAGGCGAATATACTCAATACTCACTTGTTCTTTGGTCATAAATTGTTTTTGATGAGTTTGATAATACTGTTGCTCTTCTTCTGGAGTGATTTTTGCGCTTGCAATAAAATCTTCCGCCTTAATCACTGCATAGTGGTAATCACGGGTTTGCATAGACAATGTAACAAAATGATTCAATTCACTCGGTAAAACAAATTCAGTGCCTATCAGTGCAAACCGTTGTTGATTCAGTAACATGCCTTGGCGAACTTCCTGTTGGAAGGTTTGTGGGGTGAAAAATGCATTGTTTAAAGCTTGAGAATAACGTGAGGTGGAAAAATGTCCGTCCTCTTGAAATTGCGGGATTTGCAAAATAGCAGCAGTCGCTTGTTGACCATCCACTTCAAATCCATGATCGCGCGCAGCCTTTACACTTACTGCATTGACCATCATCTCAGACAGAACTTGTTGCTTTAGTTCTCGCTCTTGTGCAGCAGTCAAAGCATCTTGTGCTTGACTCTGACTTAACCGACGATAATTTAATTCGTAAGCCTCTTTTGTGATGATGTGACCATTAATTTTTACTTTCACATCTTCTGTACTACGATGAGATTGCAAATAATAATCTAATCCAAATAACGTAAACGTTACTGTGACCAAAACCACAATGATCCACGCCACCGCACCCTGAATGCGTTCATTAAGCTTCTGTAGCATCAGTCTGTATCTCTTAAAAAATCTACTTAAATTTCGATTCACTAAAATACCACAAATTCAACAAAAAATGTAGCAATTTCACTTGCTTTTTTTGACGATAAAAAAATGCGCCCTTAGGCGCATTATATACTATGGCGGAGTGGACGGGGCTCGAACCCGCGACCCCCGGCGTGACAGGCCGGTATTCTAACCAACTGAACTACCACTCCAATTTTGGTGGGTGCTGCAGGGATCGAACCTGCGACCCTCGCCTTGTAAGGGCGATGCTCTCCCAGCTGAGCTAAGCACCCGACAACACCTACTTAGTAGAAACAGAATCTTTCAGCTTCTTACCAACTTTAAATTTAACCACACGATCCGCTGCAATTTTAATGACTGCACCTGTCTGTGGATTACGTCCTTGACGTGCCGCTCTATTAGCTACTACAAAACTGCCGAAACCTGGTAGAGCTACTTCCCCACCTTTACTTAGCTCTGCGCTAATGATTGCAGTCAACTCGTCAATGATCTTAGCTGCAGCCACTTTAGTTATTGCAGTCTGGATGGCAAGCTCGTCAACCAATTCAGTTTTGTTCATTTTTTCCCCTTTCTAGTTAGTCATCCTTTATCGGTTTGTCTGATCGTCTTTGTTTGCATTCTCAACAATAAAAGCGACATCAGCAAACGTCTCGATCTGAATTGATTAAATCAGATCTCACAACTCTCGTCAAACTCCAATATCACTGTTATTGTAGTTTTTTATAATCCGAGATTGCTACTGCATGACGGAGCGCAATATACGCTTTATTAACTTCCCTGTAAATGCTTATTTAATAAAAAAACTTATTTTACAAACTTTATTTACATGTTGCTCAGCAAATATCCGAATATTTCTTGAATACCGCGTTACAAAAAAAATTTATAATAACGTTAACCCGATGTTCGACTTTTAAAAACCCTAGTCCCGCTTCCAAAATTTATTCACGGGATCCAGTTGTCTCTATACTGCACTGTATGCTTCGGACAAGCCTCAGCACGTCGGCATTAAGTGAAAAAAGTTGAACATAGTGTTAATTTTACACCGTCATTAATGGGTTTTCCGCCACCAAAGGACTGCGTTGTAAAGCCAATTCTAATACTTGCTCTATGGTATTGACCGGATGGATTGTAATTTTTTTCAAAATATTAGCCGGGATTTCGCTCAGATCCTTACGATTTTCTTCTGGGATAATAACATGTTTTATCCCACCTCGATGTGCAGCCAACAATTTTTCCTTTAACCCACCAATCGGTAATACCTGCCCTCGAAGCGTAATTTCACCCGTCATGGCCACATCCGCTCGTACTGGGATATGCGTAATTACCGAAACCAAGGCAGTACACATTCCAATCCCCGCACTCGGGCCGTCTTTGGGTGTGGCACCTTCAGGCACATGAATGTGCCAATCATTGTGCTCATAAAAATTATCGGGAACACCGAATTGTTTACTCCGTCCACGGACTACGGTCATGGCAGCTTGGATGGATTCTTTCATCACATCGCCTAATTGCCCTGTATGCAGGGTTTTCCCCTTGCCAGGCATCATAGAGGCCTCTATCGTCAGCAATTCACCACCTACGCTGGTCCAAGCCAAGCCAGTGACTTGACCGACGTGATCGAATGCCTCGGCCAAGCCGTACCGATACTTGCGTACACCCAAAAATTTTTCTGTATTCTTAGACGACACGAGAATTTTTTTCGATTGCTTGGACATTAGTATGTCCTTCACCACTTTGCGGCAAACATGAGCGATATCTCTTTCTAAAGAGCGCACACCCGCTTCACGCGTGTAATAACGAATGATTTCCATCAGTGCCGTATCTGCAAGCTCAAATTCATTAGGCTTTAAGCCATTCAGTTTAATTTGCTTGGGAACCAGATAGTTTTTCGCAATATTTAATTTTTCATCTTCAGTATAGCCAGCCAAACGAATCACTTCCATCCTATCTAACAAAGGCGCTGGAATTTCTAGAGAATTGGCCGTTGCGATAAACATAACATCGCTCAAATCATAATTTACTTCTAAATAATGGTCGTTAAACGTATGATTTTGCTCCGGATCTAAGACTTCTAATAAGGCAGAAGCCGGATCCCCGCGAAAATCCATCGCCATTTTATCAACTTCATCCAGCATAATCAGAGGATTTTTGACACCAGCTTTACACAGTTTTTGGATAATCTTACCGGGCATCGAACCAATATAAGTCCGACGGTGACCACGAATTTCCGCTTCATCCCGTACCCCACCTAGCGCAATCCGAATAAAAGTACGGCCTGTTGCGTTGGCAATAGACTGCCCCAAAGAAGTTTTACCAACCCCAGGCGGTCCGACCAAACAAATAATCGGGCCTTTCAAACGCTTGACTCTTTGTTGTACAGCCAGATATTCGATAATGCGTTCTTTTACCTTTTCTAAACCATAATGGTCTTTATCCAACATTTTTTCAGCTTTGCTCAAATCAAATTGAATGCGATTTCTTTTTTTCCAAGGAACACTCAGCATCCAATCCAAATAACTGCGAATAACGGTTGCCTCAGCAGACATGGGAGGCATTAATTTAAGTTTTTTCAGTTCAGACTGTGCTTTGTCATGTGCTTCTTTAGGCATGCCTGCTTTTTGAATAGCGCGATCTAATTGCTCTAATTCACTGCCTTCTTCTCCCATTTCACCAAGTTCTTTTTGAATGGCCTTAATTTGCTCATTCAAATAGTATTCACGCTGACTTTTTTCCATCTGCCGCTTTACGCGACCACGGACACGCTTCTCTACTTGGAGTAAATCGATTTCGTTTTCAATATAAGCCATCAAGCGTTCTAAGCGTAATCCGACATCCAAGGTCTCCAGCAACGCTTGTTTGTCCTCTACCTTCAAAGTCAAGTGAGCTGCGATGTTATCGGTTAAGCGACCAGGCTCCTCAATGCTAGACAGAGAGGTCAGAACCTCCGGCGGGATTTTTTTATTCAGTTTGATATATTGCTCGAATTGTGACATCAAAGAACGCATCATGATCTGCACTTCTTGTTCTTTGAAAGCAGTATTGATTTCTTCCGTCAGTTCCAATGACGCAGCAATATACTCATGCTCACCGGCTTCTATAAAATGACTGATTTTAGCGCGCTGTTCTCCTTCTACGAGGACTTTTACCGTCCCATCAGGGAGCTTCAGCAATTGCAACAAACTTGAAATGGTACCAAATTCAAATAAACCTTCAGGATTTGGGTCATCATCCACTGATTTGCGTTGCGCGACCAACATGATTCGTTTGTTTTCCAACATCGCTGCTTCCAAAGCTTTGATGGATTTCTGACGTCCCACAAACAATGGGATAACCATATGGGGATAAACTACCACGTCACGCAAAGGCAACACTGGAACATGCGTCAAGTTTATTTCTGCTTCTTTTTCGGCTGGTACTAATTCGGTTTCATCAGACATGATTATATGCTCCTACACCGCTTTTCTTTCTTCACCATCTTCACAAACCAAAATGGGAGCACTCTCTCCATTCACCACTGACTCGTTTACGAGAACTTGTTTTACTCCTTCAAGAGAAGGCAACTCATACATCGTATCTAATAAAATATTCTCTAACGTAGCGCGTAGTCCACGCGCTCCTATTTTACGTGCAATGGCTTTTTTAGCGATTAATTGTAGTGCTGCCTCACAAAACTCTAATTCAACGTGCTCCATTTTGAACAAAGCATGAAATTGCTTGATCAAAGCATTTTTGGGCTTAGTAAGAATGTCTACTAAAGCAGCCTCATCCAGTTCATGTAACGTCGTTACAACAGGTAGACGACCTACAAATTCTGGAATCAAACCATATTTGACTAAATCATCTGACTCTAAGGATCCTAGTATTTGTTCCAACTCGCTCGTTTTTTTATTATTTATCTTCGCTGAAAACCCGATACCCGTTTTTTCAGAACGCTCACGAATGACTTTGTCTAAACCCGCAAAAGCTCCACCACAAATGAACAATATATTTGAGGTATCTACTTGCAAAAACTCTTGCTGAGGATGTTTTCTTCCTCCTTGCGGTGGCACAGAAGCAACCGTGCCTTCAATCAGTTTCAATAAAGCTTGCTGCACCCCTTCACCCGACACATCTCGCGTAATCGAAGGGTTGTCTGATTTGCGTGAAATCTTATCTATTTCATCGATATATACAATGCCTTGTTGGGCTTTGGCAATATCATAATCACATTTTTGCAGGAGCTTCTGGATAATATTTTCAACGTCTTCACCGACATACCCCGCTTCTGTTAACGTTGTGGCATCTGCCATCGTGAAGGGCACATTCAAAAATTTAGCCAGAGTTTGAGCCAGCAAAGTCTTTCCAGAACCCGTGGGTCCGATCAGTAAAATATTGGATTTGCCTAATTCGATGCCATCTTCAGTTTTGTTATAGAGACGTTTGTAATGATTGTATACCGCAACAGATAGAACTTTTTTTGCATGCAATTGTCCTACAACGTACTCATCTAAAAATGCAGCAATTTCCTTAGGTTTTGGAAGCTTTATTTCTGCTGATTCGGGTTTTTCTTGCGATTCTTCTTTGATAATATCATTACATAATTCGACACATTCATCGCACACAAACACAGAAGGACCGGCGATAAGTTTTTTAACTTCGGTTTGACTTTTACCACAAAAAGAGCAATACAGCGTTTTGTTGCCACCAGCTCCACCACTTTTAGCCATCAGAAAACCTCACGGAATAATTGTTATTTAATAAATGGGGATGAAATCCCCAATTTCAAGTATTGCAGATGGGCTTTGCTATATATTATGCATCCCGGTCCTGCATTATTTTATCAATTAATCCATATTCCAAAGCTTGATGCGCATTCATAAAATTATCACGTTCTGTATCCCGCATGATTTGATCAGGCGTTTTTTTAGTATGGCGTGCCATGATTGCATTCAATCGCTCACGAATGGCCAACGTTTCACGTGCATGAATTTCAATATCTGTCGCTTGACCTCGGTAGCCGCCCAATGGTTGATGAATCATCACGCGCGCATTCGGTAAACACAGTCGTTTACCTTCCGCCCCAGCACACAACAATAATGCTGCAGCACTGGCCGCTTGACCAATACATAATGTACTCACGTCTGGCTTAATAAACTGCATCGTATCATAAATGGCCATGCCTGACGTTACGACACCACCCGGTGAATTGATATAGAGAAAAATATCTTTTTCTGGGTTTTCTGACTCAAGAAATAACATTTGGGCAACGACTAAATTTGCCATATGATCTTCAACTTCACCCAATAAGAAGATAATACGTTCTTTTAGTAAACGAGAATATATATCGTAAGACCGCTCCCCGCGAGAGGTTTGTTCAATGACCATTGGAACTAAGCCACCAGCTGCCCTGACACTTCCCTCTGTCGTCCATCCCATCCTTTATTCTCCTATGTTTTTCACCGGGTTTGTTTCCGCCGGATTCATCGTATCTTCATATGATTGTGATTTTGAATTTATCGTTGCAGTCAAAACAATTTGATCGGCAACCAACTCTTCCATCACCAATGCTTCAATTTCAGCCATACGGTCTTTATTGCTGCGATACCAATCCCGGACTTGTCCTGGATGTTCATATGCACCAGCAAACATTTCAATCATAGCATCTACACGCGCAGCATCAACCTCTATATTATGTTTTTTTACATACTCTGAAAACAATAGGCCCAAATGTACGCGACGCGTCGCTTTGGCTTCAAACAAAGATCTAGGAAAATCAGGGATTTTTTCATCAGCATGATGCTCATGTCCAAATACTTGATGATACATTTCATGCTTCAAATGTTGTATTTCTTGCTCAATTAAGGCTTCTGGAATCTCAAACGAATTAATTTCCAGTAATTTATCAAAAATTGCTTCACGATTAACAGCAGAAACGCGTCGCGTTAATTCACGCGTCATATTTTCTTTAATGTCTGCGCGCAATGCATCCACGCCCCCTTCTTTGACATTAAATAATTTAGCAAAATCATCATTCACTTCAGGCAAAGCACCCTGCATTACTTTCTGCGCGGTCACGTGGAAACGTGCATCCTTTCCAGCCAAATCTGCATGGCCGTACTCTGCTGGGAACGACAGCTCTAGATCTTTAGATTTGTCAGCTTTTAAGCCTATCAAACCATCTTCAAAGCCTGGAATCATCGATCCAGAGCCAATGATCACTTCAAAGCCTTCTGCTTTGCCGCCTTCAAAAGGCACATCGTTGACAAAACCTTCAAAATCAATGATCAGTTTGTCGCCATTTTTCGCTGCTCTAGCAACTTCTTCCCAGACTTTATTTTTTTCACGAAGATTTTCAATCATTTTATCGACATCTTCGGCAGCTACTTCAGATGAGACCAGCTCAACTTTTTCTCCGTTTAATTCCTTTACTTCAAAACTAGGAAATACTTCGAACGTAGCATTATAGGAAAAATCTTGTCCCAGCTCCATTCCCAAGGGTTCAATTTCTGGGGAGGCCACTGGCACCAAACTATGTTCGCTCAACGCTTTATACAAGCTAGATTGAATTAATTCTTGTGCAACTTCGCGCGTTATAGCAAAAGAGTAGCGTTGCTTCACTACATTCATAGGCACTTTCCCAGGGCGAAAACCATCTATTTTCGCTTTGGTAGCCATTTTTTTGATTCTAGAGTCAAATTCTTTCGTAAATTCTGCAGCCGGGACTGAAATTGTCATTTTACGTTTCAAACCACTCAAAGATTCAATTGCAACCGCCATTTCATCACCTCTTTAGCATAAAATTATAAAATTATTTAAGATTAAATCGCTACTGCACACAATATGGTGCGAAAGGAGAGACTCGAACTCTCACAGGTTACCCCGCTGGAACCTAAATCCAGTGCGTCTACCAATTCCGCCACTTTCGCAAATACGATTAAGATATGGGGTGAACGATGGGACTCGAACCCACGACAACCGGGATCACAACCCGGGGCTCTACCAACTGAGCTACGCCCACCATACACGTTTTCCGTAAGCCCTGACATGTTGACCTGGGTTAAAATACTGCTTGGCGATTGGTACGCCCGGCAGGACTCGAACCTGCTACCCTCGGCTTAGAAGGCCGATGCTCTATCCAAATGAGCTACGGGCGCAATTTTGGTCGGGGTGGAGAGATTCGAACTCCCGACATCCTGCTCCCAAAGCAGGCGCGCTACCAGACTGCGCTACACCCCGTCGACCTCTGTCTCAATGGCAGAGCGCAAATGATACCCTGAGACTAACTAGAAGGTCAATATTGTTTTTTTTGTTTTTCGTTTATCTTGCAATTTTGTTATGATATCTCTTCCACGGATGTGCATTTTCACTTTGAGTATCACTATGTCCTCACGGCCCTTACCACTGTTTGATAGTATGCAACATATCCATAAAAATGCTGACTATGTCGTATTGCCCGATCACAAATACCAGTCAGATTTTCGTTTCGTTTTGCAGTTTCTTAAAAGTTATACGGGTAGTTTGGGAACATTTAATAGTTATCGGCGCGACGTTGAGCGTTTGTTGCATTGGTCATGGTTAATTCAAAAAAAAACTATCACCGCATTAAAGCGTTCTGATATAGAGCAATTTGTTCGATTTTCTCAACATCCGCCCTCAAATTGGATTGGAACAAAAAAATGTCCTCGCTTTATTCAAGAGGGAGAACGGCGCCTTCCTAACCCTGAATGGCGCCCTTTTGTCGCAACAATCTCCAAAACAGCACGCCAAAATGGTGCAAGTCCTCAAATTGAAAACTTTGCACTCTCTCAAGGAGCCATTCAGGAATTATTTGCTATCTTAAGCACCTTATTTAATTTTCTGATTGCTGAAGAATATCTGATTGCCAATCCTGTTGCGTTGATCCGTCAAAAAAGTAAATTTGTGCGTAAACGCCAACATAGCGCTCCGATTCGGCGTTTGAGCCTCAATCAATGGCAAGCTGTCCTGGCCGCGGCCGAAACCTTGGCCATCCAAAATCCAGAAATGCACGAACGCACACGCTTCATTTTAAATATTTTATTTGGCATGTATTTACGGATTTCTGAACTGTCAGCAAGTGATCGATGGATCCCGACTATGAATGACTTTGCGAAAGACTCTAATGGGTATTGGTGGTTTACCACGGTAGGTAAAGGCAATAAAGAGCGGCAAATTGCTGTATCGGATGCCATGCTGGCATGCGTGGTTCGGTGGCGCAAAAGTTTGGGATTAACTTCCTTGCCCAGTGTCGCAGATAATTCTCCATTGATTCCTAAAATTCGTGGGAATGGTCCGATGAGTGATCCCGCCCCTATTCGCCGCTTGATCCAAAAATGTTTTGATCTGGCTGCGGCAGAATTACGAAGAAATAATCACATAGAAGATGCTGAGCATTTGGCAGGCGCAACCGTCCATTGGTTGCGGCATACGGGTATTTCGGAGGATGTTAAAATTAGGCCAAGAGAGCATGTGCGCGACGATGCAGGGCATAGCTCTAGTGCGACGACCGACCGTTATATTGATGTTGAGTTAGCAGCACGCTATCTCTCTGCTCAACACAAAACCATTTACCCAGAAAAGTCAGAGCCAGGCAGTCCCAAAACAAACAATAACACCGTGCTGATCCAAAACACCAAACCCATTCCATAACCACGTTTTTTAATGATATCGCTGTTATACAAAGAATGTCTTCTTTTTTGTTCATCTACATGCAACGCCACCCCAACAGGTATCGTCGTCATCACCACAACAATCAGCCATTTCGCGAGTAATTGTCCAGCAAAATTACCCAGAACGTAATCTGACAAGCCTTGCACCGCATACAATAAACCAATCCACCATTTGATCACAAGCCACAGAACAAAAGGCGTATACAGTTCAATACAAGCCGACAACATCAGCAAACCAAAAGTGAGAAAAATATACGTTCGTGCCGTCAAAGCTTTGGCATATTTTATTAACTCTTCCGAGAAAAATATAATAATGGAAGAAAAAATCGTTATAAATGCGATGGTAGTTAACATAAATTGCTACTCCGATTATCATTACGTTAAGGATTTTTGCCAAAAACTCTTTGAATTCGTTCGTGATGAGGGGAGCACTTAGTCATCAGCTCTGAGTGATCCCCTCATTTTTAAAAAGCTGTGGCTTGTTATGGCCTTACTCGACTAGGTGACTGTTTCAATTTATTTTTAACCGTGCCGTTGTTCGTTGTCAGTGTTTCCGGGTCCTGTCGGTATCCCAGCGTGCTCGCAAGCTGCGCGCGCAGCCTGCGAGCACGGAAAATCGTAACTAACATGACAGGCCCCCGCAACACGGCTTTAAAGCAATGTCTCGTTTAAGAAGAAATTCAAATGCTGACATAATTATGTTCATTTTTATTAAGTTTATCTTTGGGGCAATCCTCGGCTTTTTATAAATGAGGGTATTTATCGATCACACTCAAAATAATGATCACTCTCCTTTCAACAAGGCCTCCAGTTCTTCCCATCTTACATACAATTTTGCCAAATCAGCTTCTTCTTGTGCAAGATTTTTTTGAAACAGACTGATCTCGTCGGCAGGCCGCTGATAAAAATCAGGGGTCCCACACTCTTGATGTAGTACTGCAATTTTTTGTTCTAAAATTTCAATTTGTTGTGGAAGCTTCGCCAACTCTTTCTGTTCCCGGTACGGTAATTTTTTGTTGGATTGGGTCGTAGAAGCCGCCATAACTTTTTTGGGTTTTTCGGCTACAGTAAGTTTTTTTGCTTGCTGCAAACGATATTGTTGATAGGTATCATATCCGCCTAGATAATCATGAAAACGCCGATCATCCTCATAAACTAAAATATTGGTTACTACTTGATTGATAAACGCACGATCATGGCTGATCACAATCACCGTTCCAGAAAACTCCACTAACAACGTCTCTAACAATTCTAATGTTTCGATATCTAAATCATTAGTCGGCTCATCCAGAACGAGCAGATTGGCCGGTTTGGCAAATAATTTCGCCAATAATAAACGGTTACATTCCCCGCCAGATAATGCCGATACTGGTTGATTAAAGCATTCAGGAGAAAATAAAAAATCCTGTAAATAAGACGCAACATGTTTGGTTTGACCCTGAATGGTCACATGATCCGAGCCATCCGCGACATTGGCCATCACCGTGAGCGCTGGATTCAGTTGCCGGCGTAATTGATCAAAATACGCAACACTCAAGCCCGTTCCTAAGCGAATTTGACCCGAATCCGGTACCAGATCTCCTAAGAGCAATCGCACCAAAGTGGTTTTACCACAACCATTCGGACCGATAATCCCCAATTTCTCACCCCGATGCAAAACCAGAGAAAAATCTTGAATCAAAGGTTTATCTTGCATGCGATAATTCACATTTTGAGCTTCAAGAACCAGTGAGCCAGAACGTTTGACATCCCATTGCCAATCTTTAACTCGCCCCTGTTCTTGGCGGCGCTCTTGGTATGCTTCGCGCATTGCCTTCAATGCTCGGACTCGTCCCTCATTGCGCGTACGCCTGGCTTTAACACCTGTCCTAATCCACCGTTCTTCTTCTGCCAAACGTTTATCAAACAGCGCAGCTTCCCTATGCTCCGCTAAACGAAACTCGTCTCTGCGCTCCAAAAATGTGGCATAAGAACAGTCATAAAAACGCAAACGTCCCCGATCCAAATCAACAATTTGTGTGACTACTTTATTTAAAAACTCGCGATCATGCGTCACCAAAATCACCGTTCCAGGATAGGTACTTAGAAACGTTTCCAACCATTCAATAGCCGGCAAATCCAAATGATTCGTCGGCTCATCCAATAACAATACATCGGGCTGTACAATAATCGCCGCAGCTAATAATACCCTGCGTTTCATACCGCCCGACAAGGTATGCAAACTCACATCCAAAGGCAAACCCAAATGCGAGGCAATCGTCTCAATCCGTGGCAGACAATCCCACGCATGCAAATCATCCAGACGCTGATGACTGTGCGCAAGTCCAGCATAGTCTTCCTCTTGGGTTTGTTTGCGTAACTGCAATAATACTTGCCCTACTTCACCCAAGCCCTGCACTACAATTTCAAACACCGACGTCTGCTCTTGATAAGGCACATCTTGGGCCAAACCTGCCACACGTAATCCTTGTTGACGCTTCAGCACACCCCGATCCGGAACAATTAGGCCTTGGAGCATTTTTAATACTGTTGACTTGCCAGCGCCATTGCGACCAACCAAGCCAATGCGTTCTTTGGGCATGATTTGCCAATCCACATTATCCAAAATCTTAGTGTTGGCGATACTAAGACTCAGCTGTTGACAGGACAAAAGACTCATCGTAATACCATAATCGCATCCATTTCGACTTTGGCCCCTCGCGGTAACCCAGCGACCTGAACCATGGCTCGCGCTGGATATGGGGGAGCAAAATGGGCAGCCATCGTTTCATTCACCAAAGTACTATGGGCCAAATCCATTAAATACACAGTAATCTTGACCACATCTGCCAAGTTACCGCCAGCAGCCAGACACAGGGCCTCCATATTTTTGATCACTTGTTTGATTTGGGCCGTAATGTCTTCACTACACAATACCTGTGTTAGCGGATCCAATGGAATTTGTCCAGAAAGATAAATCGTATCACCCGCTTTAATGGCCGCGCTATAAGTACCAATCACTGCTGGTACTTCTGAACTTGAAATTGCCTGCATCATTCCCCCTGTTTTTTTCGATATAAACGCATTACCAATTTATTCGCGCGCAAACGTCGCATTACACGCGCCATATGTTTGCGATCAGTCACTGAGATCGCAAAGGTCACGGCATTATGCCGCCCATCGCGTGGCTCTACAGTGACATTCCCAATATTAGAATCGGTTTCAGAAATCAGAGTGGTTAATTTGGCCAATATGCCCCGTTGATTAGCCACATCCACCGTAATATCCACCCAAAACTCGCCCGCAACCTGATCATCCCAACGCATCGATACAAACTGCTCGGGGTTACGCGATTTTTTTATCACATGGCAATCACTCGCATGCACCAAAATGCCGCGTCCTTGTTGAAAACAACCTACAATATGGTCCCCAGGAATTGGTTGACAACATTTTGCAAACTCGACCACCATCCCTTCTGTGCCTTTAATGGCCAAAGGTGTGAGCGTACTTTCCTCGGTTAATTCATGGTGTTCTAAATCTACAACCAACCGTTTTGCAATGACCATCGGCATCTGATTGCCTGTTCCTAAAGCGTACAATAAATCTTCAAGCGTTTTATAATCCAAATCTCTGAGCAAAACCTCTAAGGTTTCGGGAGGAATTTTATCTGATTGACTTCCCAATTCAGCCAAAGCTTGATCCAATAAACGCTTACCCAACGCGATTGATTCGGTATGATGCTGGGTTTTCAAAAAATTGCGAATATTAGACCGCGCTTTACTGGTAATCACAAAATTCAACCAAGTTGGATTGGGATGCGCATTAGGCTGAGTATTAATCTCTACTGTTTGGCCATTGGTTAATGGCATACTCAAAGGCACCAAGCGCCGATTCACTTTGGCCGCAACGCAATGATTGCCAACATCTGAATGCACCGCGTAAGCAAAATCCACTGCAGTGGATCCTTTGGGCAATTCCATAATATGTCCCTTGGGCGTAAAGACATAGACCTCATCTGGAAATAAATCGATTTTCACATTTTCAATAAATTCTAAGGAGTTATGCGTGCTGCGCTGCATTTCTATGAGTCGCTGAACCCACTCACGTGCACGCAATTGCGCTTCATTGATTTCAAGTCCAGAAGATTTATAAATCCAATGAGCAGCAACCCCATTTTCTGCTACGCGATCCATTTCTCGCGTCCGAATTTGAACTTCCAACGGAACGCCAAATGGCCCAAATAATGTCGTATGCAATGATTGGTAACCGTTGACTTTAGGAATACCGATATAATCCTTAAAACGCAAAGGGACCGGTTTATAGGTTTGGTGCAAAGCACCTAGCACACGATAACAGGAGTCTATATCATCGGTAGTAACTCGGAACGCAAATACGTCTGAAATCTCGGAAAAGGAAGCCTTTTTTTGCCGCATTTTTCGATACAAACTATACAAATGTTTTTGTCGTCCAAACACATGCTCGTAAGGAATATCCAAATCCTCAAGCGCCTCTTGTAAATCATGCTCAATTTTATGGGTTAATTCTTTGCGATTGCCGCGCGATTTCTCTACTGCCGATTTCAAGGCTCGATAGCGCATGGGATACAATGCTTTGAACCCTAAATCTTCCAAGCCGGTAAACATGACGTGCATCCCCAAGCGATTCGCAATCGGGGCATAGATTTCTAAGGTTTCAATCGCTATACGGCGGCGCTTCGCGCTGGGCATAGCACCTAAAGTACACATATTATGCAAGCGATCCGCTAATTTAACGATAATCACGCGAATATCTTTCACCATCGCCAAAATCATTTTACGGAAATTTTCGGCTTGGGCTTCAGCGCGCGATTCAAATTTGATTTTGGTTAATTTGGTGACACCATCCACCAGCGCTGCAACTTCATCTCCAAACAAAGTATGCAGTTCTTCTAAACTCATCAACGTATCTTCAATCACATCATGCAACAGCGTAGCCATGATGGTTTGATGATCTAAGCGCATCCCGGCCAAAATCAAAGCAGCGGCTACAGGATGAGTAATATACGGTTCTCCTGAACGTCGCATTTGCCCTTCATGAGCTCTGAGTGCAATCTGATAGGCCTGCTCACACAGCTCAATTTGTTCTAATTCTAAATACTCTTTTAGGGCTGTTCTTAGATCAGCAAAATAATCCACACAATTAATCTTCTGTCAAAATATCTTTTTTGATCTTTCCTTCTGCGATTTCACGCAATGCCACAACCGTAGGTTTATCATTTTCCCACTCTACCATAGGTTGTGCGCCACGCACTGCAATATCACGTGCTCGCTTAGATGCTACCATGACCAATTCAAACCGATTCTCTACATGTTCCAAACAATCTTCAACTGTAACTCGAGCCATTTTCTGTTATCTCCCAATCAGTATCATTACGCTTATGAGCATTTTACTTTGATGTCAATAAGAATGATAGTAATTTCCGCTCTTGAACTACCTGACGGGCAGTACGCAAACGTTGAGAGGCAACAATCATTGCCAAATCATTGGCCGCTTGCCCAAAATCATCATTGACAATTAAATAATCAAATTCCGCATAATGTTGCAGTTCATCTTGAGCACGCTGCATCCGCTTTGCAATCACAGACTCATCATCTTGTTGACGTTGAATCAAACGATCATGCAGCGCAGCCAAAGATGGGGGGATGATAAAAATACTCACTGCATCCGGAAAATAGCGTTTGATTTGTTGAGCCCCTTGCCAATCGATATCTAAGACAATATCAATCCCTTCGCGCAAACGTTCTGAAATTTGCGCGTAAGAAGTGCCATATAAATGGTCAAAAACGTGCGCGTGCTCAACAAATGCTTGTTGCGCTATCATTGCTTGAAATTCTTCAAACGGTACAAAAAAATAATCCGTGCCATGTTTTTCACCCGGACGCTTGTTACGAGTAGTATGTGAGACAGAAACAGTAATACGCTCCACGCGCTCAACCAAATGACGTACCAGACTGGTTTTACCTCCCCCAGAAGGGGCTGCAACAATAAACAAGCAACCAACAGAATGATCTGTGTTGGTATCCAACGTCATGAAGACTCCCAAAAGTAGCTAAGCATTCAATAATACCTGAAAATTCACAGCGCCTAAAGAGAGGGAATGTTTTTCTCATGACGAGCCTGGTATACTCGCAGTTTTTTTAAGGAAGACCTCATGCGCCCAAGTCGCCGCGATCCCAACCAACTACGCCCTATTACTATCACCAGATCTTATACGCAATACGCGGAAGGTTCGGTGTTGATAGAATTTGGACAAACTAAAGTGGTCTGTACCGCCTCCATCACCGATGGGGTCCCACGTTTTCTTAAAGGGAAAGGCCAAGGTTGGATTACTGCAGAATATGGGATGTTGCCACGTGCCACACATAGCCGGAATGAGCGCGAGGCCAGTAAAGGCAAACAAGGAGGCCGTACCTTAGAAATTCAACGTCTGATCGGCCGATCTTTACGCCGTTGCATCGATTTAAAAACATTGGGCGAAATCACAATTGCCATAGACTGTGACGTCATTCAAGCAGATGGCGGCACGCGAACAGCATCCATTACCGGAGCTTGCGTTGCGCTCAAAGATGCCGTGGATTGGTTATATACTCATGAAAAAATTCGTAAAAAGGCGCCCTTTCATTATGTTGCAGCTGTTTCAGTAGGTCTTTATCGAGGTCAAGCCGTTTTAGATTTGGATTATGCTGAAGATGTATTGGCTGATACCGATATGAATGTTGTTATGAATGAGCAAGGTGAGTTTATTGAAATCCAAGGAACTGCGGAAGAAAAGAGCTTTAGTCGAGCGCAACTGAATGATATGTTAGCTTTAGCAGAAGCAGGTATTCAGCAACTAATTCCCTTACAGAAACAAGAATAAATCATGAACATTAGTATGATAGGGTATGGTAATATGGGCAAGGCCCTCTGCCAAGGTTTGTTAAGCAATCCCAATTACCATTTGCGGGTTGCAGCCCCTTCGTTGGCCGATGCCCGACCAACGCCACGTCTCACGACACAGCCGACGAATTTGGCGATTCTACCCGATGCACAGATCCTCATTTTAGCAGTCAAACCGGCCCAAATGGCTGCCGTGTTAACAGAAATAGGACCTCATCTTGCACCGTCACTCTTAGTCATTTCTATTGCTGCCGGCTTAGATTTGGATTGGTTTGCCAAACATTTGCCGCAACAGACGCCCTTGGTCCGTGCCATTCCAAATATTGCGGCGGCCTGCAGACAATCTGCTACCCCATTGTTGGCCAATTCATGGGTCAAGGCCGAACACCATGCCGCAGCCACCGCGTTATTTCAACAATGCGGACAAATCACTTGGACACAACATGAAAAAGATTTAGATACCATCACCGCTTTATCTGGAAGTGGGTTAGCGTATTTATTTTTATTTGCGCAAGCGATGTCCGAAGGTGCGGTTGCGTTGGGGCTCGCTCCCGACACTGCAAACAATTTTGCAATGCAAACCTTAGCTGGTGCCGCAAGTTTAGCGATGCAGCCCGGACAAACTCTGGTTGGACTACAACAGCAAGTCACCTCCAAAGCCGGCACCACTGCAGCAGCATTGGATGTTTTTGCCCAGCAGCAATTAACCAACACTGTGTTATCTGCCATGCAAGCGGCGGTAACACGTTCACAAACTTTACGCAGCGAGGAAAAATAAATGTCTGGATTGGTTTCAGTAAGCTATTTTCTAATCTCAACCCTATTTGGGTTGGTGACTTTTGTTTTCTGGTTACGTTTTGGCTTGCGGTATTTTCAAATTAGCCAATTACATCCGGTGCGACAAATGGTTCAGCGTCTGACCGATCCGTTATTCGCTCCCATGCTCAAAATACTGCAAATTCGCCTAACGCCTTTTCAACGGTACGATTGGGTATGCCTTGCAGTATTAGTCGGCGTGGAGTGGTTGAAGTTTTTACTGATTTGTATTCTATATTTTGGACATGCACGGATTTGGTTGCTTACTGGCGCGTATGCTTTTGCAGATCTCATCATTCAGCCCTGTGATTTGATATTTTATGCGCTCTTAATTCGGGTTATCATGTCTTGGGTCAATCCGCATTGGCAACACCCTTTGACAACCATTTTGTATGCTGTCACAGAACCTATGCTCCAACAAATTCGTCGCTATCTCCCGATGCTTGCGGGATTAGATTTTTCCCCTTTTATCATGATGATTTTATTAAAAATTGTCACCTTATTTGTAGGAGCATCGTTGCCTTTCCAAGTATAGGATACAGCGTTACTTTGACAGAACTTACGCAAAAACCCGATCTCTTCGTTGGATTGATCATTATATACCTTTTACGGATGAATTTTAGGGATTTTAGGCGATTTGATTTTTGGGGCTAAGCTACGATTAAAAAGGAGTAATAGCCAGTTCTATTGCGAGTTTTTAATCGTAGCTTAGCCCCAATAAGCG